>Ga0209337_1000264_pt1 | contig 41679 bp, 51 predicted proteins | sample LinPmetageLP53_FD_184044 | JGI IMG/M metagenome (GOLD analysis project Ga0209337, IMG submission 184044) | Marine viral communities from the Pacific Ocean - LP-53 (SPAdes) (version 2) | ecosystem: Environmental > Aquatic > Marine > Oceanic | place: Pacific Ocean | collected 2010-02-08
GGGCGCAGGAGGTCAAGCAGATCGTTGACGAAACCTTGACACGCAAGGTGGATGGTCTCGACGTTACCTTCACTGCGGAAGCAGAGATTGGAATGACTTGGAAAGATGTCTAGGGAGGACACATGAGTAGCAAATACAAGGGTCACACGCAGAAACTCAAGGCTTGGACGCCGACTAGGCGAGAGCTTATAGAAGAACTAGGCACCGCGTCGGACAGGGAGCTTGGGCTGAAGTATTCGTTGAGTGCTGGGCGCGTCACAGGGCTTCGGCGTGAGAATGGTATAGCGTCCTACACAGAGAACAAGAAGCGGACACCTATGAGTGATTTGCAGGAGAAGGTGCAGAGCCTTGAGGATGAGGTGCTTCGACTGCGGGCCTATGTCGAGAACGAGAGGGAGCGTTCCCGCAGTGAGGCTGGTCGGATTGTGGCGGCTAGTTCCCGTTGGATTGACATGGCTCCGAAGTTGCTGGCTATGAAGGAAGACTTCGAGACACTTATTCTTACCGAAGTCAACAAAAAAACAAGTACGCTTTCCGACACGGTTGACAGAGAAGTAGCCAGAGAGGTCTATAGAGTGCGTTTGGAATACGAAGAGACTAACAGGGCCAAGGGGCAGAAGCTGTTCGAGCTACCCGGCTACATGTACCAAGAGTTTAAGTGGGAGGGCAAATGATTGAAGCAATCTATTCAAACGTGAAGGGCAACATTGACCTGCAGTTTGCGTCACCGTACAACCTCATCTACGGGCGCAATGGGTCAGGCAAAAGCTCCATCATCCACTCGATTGAGCTTGGAGCATTCGACACTGCCTTCGATGCGGCGGGCAAGGATGTCCGAAGCAAGGCCGACCTTCGGTTCTTGGCTCCGATAGGAACCGAGTTGTTCTGCCATTTGACTGTGGACGGCGAGGAGGTTGACTGGGGTGACCGCAGCGACCGCTTTGATAACGTGGTGTCGATGGCGATGGACGCGCTCACTGGTGGGCACAACCGTTTGGTTGAGTTCTTGCTTGAGCACATGGACGACGACCACCCTGTCACGATCGACACTCCCGGCTGGAAAGCGCAGGTCAAGCATCACGGGTCGTACCGAAAGGCTCTACTGACCATGATGAAGTCAACCAAGAGTTCTATACAGGAAAGCCGCAAGCGTATGCGGGAGCTTGATGTGGTCAAAGACTTTCTGAAGTATAATAACCTCAGCCAATGGCAGGCGGAGGGCGAGCACACAAGAGCCGGACTTAGAAACATGGAAGCCTTTGAACTCAAGAAGGCTATTGATATCGAAGTTATCGACTTTTTAAAGCGAGCGTTCGACTCTCTGGAGGACGAGATCAACCGATACCTGCCCGAGCAGATTGGCAGGGCAGAGTTCTCCGAGACGCGCGGGCGTATCCGTCTTGGCATCGGTGAGGGCGTTGTCGTGCCGTCAGGGGTAGAGACGGTGGCGCTCGCTGTCGCGCTCGCAGGCGCTCTTCTAGGAGGCCCTAGAGCCCTGTTTATTCTACCGGACAGGGCGTATGACCCGATCACTTTAGGCAGGGTTATGCGCTGCCTGCGGAATGTGCCCTGCGCGGGTGTGTTCGTTCAGACTACCGTGTTACCCGAAGACTACGATTTTATGTCCCTTGGGTGGGACTTAGTGAGGGCGTGATGGACCAGTGTCTTGTTGGCTTGTATCCTTCGGAGGTGGGCAACCCTCGTCTCCGCAACCGCATCTTGGCGTGCTTGCCTGTCTGGAACGGCTATGCCTACGGGCACAAGGTTGATTACCCACCCGGTATTCCCGGTGTTCCGAGCACGTTAGTTGGTACAGGCACCCGAGAGGTTGACTGTTCGTCCTTTACTTACGGGCTGCTCGCCCAAGTATATCCGAAGGCAGACTGGACTTTTGCCCGCTACAAGCAGTGGCAGATGTGGAGCCGTGAAAACTTGTACGGCCCGCTGCAGGCGGCTCAGGAGATGGGACTGACTACCAAGGGAACCGGCAACGGCTGGTATCTGTACCAGAAGTGGGATCTCCCGTGGGAGAAGGGGCACTCGTTCTTAGCCCTGAAGCGTGGTGATAACCTTCTCGTTCTTGAGGCCACGCTTCGCCGGGGTGTTGACGGCGTGGTCTGGAGAGACGTCGGCCCGATTGACGGTGACCTCCCGTCCACTTGGTCAGGCACCGAGTCCGACATTCTTGACGGAGCGGAGTTTGATTGTATCCGACTGCGTGGCTAGCTCTTGGTGTAGATCATCGCGAACGAGCAGGCGTTACTTGGGGCCGAGGGGCTTCCAGCTTCTGCCTGCGTTGTGGTCGCAATGTACGAAAAGCCTGTGGCGTGCGCGATGGCCGAAGGCACCGAGAAGTATTCTTTAGTGGACGCTGCGGCGGCAATAACAAGAGAGGGTTCGTCGGTTGCCGCGCTTCCGCCCATTGTCGGGTTGACGTTCTCGTAGATCTTCAAGTAAGTAACAGAGCTATTCGAGGTGTTATCAAACTCGATGTGGTAAATGTTCGTCGTAGCCCCGGCCCCTCCGACCGTCGCGTTCGCCACTACTGTATTGGTCACGGCGGTGTCAGATAGAACAGATCCGCCGAGTGTAGCCTCGAGTGATGTAATTGCAGCAGCCATTTAGCGCCTCACTTAAATGTCAAGATCAGGTTCCCGACCGCATTAATCGCGGACCCTGCGTTGGTTCCCGGAGAATCGCTGATTGTGTATCCGAGCCCGGAAGAAAACGTCAGTCCTTCTGGGAAGTTGAAGTTTTCGATTACGTTTGCGGAGACCTTAAAGATAAACGATGGAACCGTAGTTCCTTCGGTCACGGGCAAGTTGGTGTCGTACAGCTTCAGGTAGCCGGTGGCGGGACTTCCTGAAGTGTTGTTCACAAAGATAGAGTACAGCTTTCCCGAAGTTCCGAAAACATTGCTTCTAGGCGTAGCCCCAGTGAGGCCCGTGTCTCGGAAGTACCGAAAGTCTACCGCTGTAAACTGATTATTCTGTGAAAGAGCCATTGATTACCCCATGACTTCGTCGAGGTACGCGGTGACCTCCGACAGCAAGAGTGCGATGATTTCGTCACGCTCGTCTGGTGTGATCTTCTGATCGTCCGACAGAGCAAGCGTGATCTTCCGACCAACGCGAAGGATGCGGGCAACGAGCTTAAAGATGTTGAACTTCTTTTTACCTGCCATTTTTATCTCCGATAAACTGTTTCCATCCGGTTTCAAAAGCGATGCGCTCGTAGGGGTCATGCCCCTCAAAGACGCGACCGTTCCAAACGATCCGGCCATTAGTGATTGGAAGTACCTGCATATGAACGTCATTGGTGTTCTCGTCAAGTATAGCGACTCCAACGCCTTGTTGCCAGTCGGGGGTGAGAGAAACTCCCGGAGTTGGACCGGGGATGCGCACAAGGCATCCGGGACTACACGCAGTAATCTGCCGAGGCCCATCGGGTCCGTGGAAGGTCTTCTGCACAAACTCAACCTTGTGGATGTGCCCGTAAACCTCGGACCAGCGCGCTGTCTTGGCGATTGCTGTGGCCGTAGCGCCGCTGCCTGCCCTCACTTTTGTGCCGTGCGTCACACGAACCGGAGAGTTGGACTCGGGCCACAGCCACCAGTCAGCACCATACGGGCCAACGTAGTCGATGTCCAACTTGTCCAAGTGAAGCAGCCTGTTGAGACTGAGGACAGGGTCCGTCTCCAGTGCGGGCGCTATGCCTGTTGCTTCAGGCAAGAGTTCAACCGCTGCCTTGGCGATGCGCTCCTCATGATTGCCAGCCAAGTACAGGATTTTGGACGAGGGGGACGCCTTGCGCAAGTCCGCCAACCACCAGTGCAACTCGTCAATCGCGGGCTGAGTCGTCTGCCTGTACTCTGGCTTACGCGGAAAGCGGGTGGACCATGGAGCGAGGTCTAACATATCCCCTAAGAGTACCAACACCTCTGGCTGCATGGCGCGGGCCATCGAGACCACAGCATCCATTGCGGTGCGGTCGTGCATCGGGTCGAGGTATGTGTAGCGGTCACGCCACGCAAAGCCCAACTGCAAATCAGGTACGAAGAGACAAGTCTTGAGCCCGTCTTGTCGAGGCGGACGCTCGACCCGAGGCAGGCACTTTGGGGGGTATGCGGGTTGGCGGTCAGGCTCAACCTTGCGCTCAAGGTACGCCTTGACTTGGTACAGCGTTATCGTATCCTCGCCGCCTTTGACGCTCTGTTCCCATGAGTTGCACTTCCAACTCGACACGCGCCACATCTTTCGGTCTACGTTGGCGTGCTTAAGCAGTTGAGCTAACGTCTTGACCCTATGGCCTTGCGCGCTGACGGTTATCTCTTGCATCAATCAGATAGGCTCGGAAGTTACATCAAGAGGTGTTCCGCCAAAAGTGACCACCTCATTTAACTCTACAGGCGTCATATTTTTCGCCTTCTTCTGAAACAGTTTTTTAACTGTCTGAGCAAGAATGTTCTCGCCCTCTTCATTCTCAAGGTTCTTTGCAATCGAGCTTAGATTATCAGCCGCTCCCGCCGCTGTCGGTACACAACTGTTTGAGGCGGCGTCGTAGGTAAAGCCCGCTGGACACTGCGGAGGCGCAGCACCGCCACCATAGCGAGATAGCTCTTGGTTTCTCTGCGTGGCGTGGGCACTGAGACCTCCACCAGCGCCACCAAAAATAGCGCCAATCAGAGCGCCGATTGGAACAGTAATAGCTGCTGCGGGTCCACCCATTGCGCCAATCTGGGCACCAGCCAACGCGCCGCTGGCAGCGCCGGTCGCCGTTCCTCCCGCTATACCTGCTGCATCTTCATCCATGCAACCCCCCTAGAAGCAGGGCTCGATCTCAAGCCTTAGTTTGGCCACAGACAGCCCGTTGAGGGCGGCTTTGGCGACAATGCCCGCGTACACCACCCCGTCACTGGCGTCAGGCCCCAAGACCGCCCCTGAAACATCGTATGCAACAGCGGAAGGGCGGATCTGGGTCGCGCCCTGCGGCCCCAAAAGCTCAATGTGCGCCGCAAATAGCGCGGTTCCGCCTGTGCTATCGGTGTCAAGAGCGCCTTCAGGAGCGTCGGCCAGCCTAAAGCTAGTCACATAAAACGCGCTGTTTAACTCGATGGAGGTCAATGCGGTGTCGCCACCAGAGTTAGATGTGGCAGATCCCGCGCTACTCAGTAAGAACATGTGAACATCTTGAGCACTAATAGCCGCCCCGTCCTGCGTAAGCAGAGAGACGCGCCGCAGAATCCCACGGTTCGGAAGGCCGGTACACTCAATAGTGCAAGACTTGCTCTCCGCGTCCGGAAGATTGGCAACGGTAAAAGAAAACTCGTAGATGTTCCGTGAAGGCCGGACTCTGGCAATGCCCATCTAGGCCCCCTTTTTACGGCACTAAGGCGAGGTTCTGAATGCCTTCACCACTAAAATGAACTTTACCTGCAGTAGCATCTCCGACTACGACAACGGTTCCGATTTCCCGGATAACATCGCCAGACGTAGCGGGCACTGTCAGGGTCATCTCGCCCGCAGCGGTATCGGAAACGTACACAGGGGCACCAACGGCGCTCGCAGCAGTATTAAAGGTCACGACTTGCCACGGCAGCGCAACGCCGTACCCACCGGCTGGGATTTCGTGCTTGGCAATCAAGAGTCGGCCTCGTGTAGTCGCCAAGGCAGTCGCAACTGTCTTTCCTACTTTCAGAAAGGGGCCTTCAGCGCCAACGCCGCAGAGCAGGGTTCCTGCCGGAAGCGCATTAACTGTATCGTTGTTGAGGACTTTGACGCCCTCCGCATAGTTGAAGTCGCGGCCTGCTTTGATGAGGCGCTGCTTAAGATTGCCAGCCATTTAATGTCTCCTATAGACTATCCAAAGCGGATGTTACTTGTATAAAGTAGTTAGGGCACTGTGTCAAGAGTTTGTGAAGCTAAAGCAGGGTTGACAGCAGTGCTTGCCAGCATCATGGTGTCATGGCCTAACAGTCCGCCGATAAGGATGAGCCCGAGTACAATGGTCTGCGGGTTCTTCATGGCGGTGCCCCAGTTAATCTGGTCACGCTTGGCCATCTCAGTAATCTGGGCCTCAATCCTGTCTAATGTGCGAACGGAGTGCTTCTGCTCGTTCTGAACAATGGCCAGCGTCTCCCGAATCCCCCCGACTTGGTCTTCAAGAATCGTCACGCGCTGGTCTAGATTAGACATTAGTTTCCTTCTTTCTTTGCTTTGCGTCTGACCGCTCGCTCTGAAGCTTCTTCTTGAACACTGTTCGCTCTATCTACCATAGCTTCTGCGTCTTTTAGTTGCCAGCGTTTGGTTTTAGTAGAGTTAAAAAAGTCCGCGTCTACGAGGTTAAAGTATCTTAAAAAAGCATCAGTCCTTGGACCACCACCGGGCATCTTTCGGTAAGGGTCGAGGTACTGCTGTATTTGAAGCTCAACAGGCATCGTGCCTTGCTTGACATCTCCAAAGCCCGTGAACGTCTCGGGGCGGTCGCCCAAGGCTATTGTCGAAAGAAGCCTCATCCTATGAAAAGTCCCACCCGCATGCTGCATAGGATCAAACAGGCCGTTAGTCATGAGCCAGTGATTGCTGCGCAGGGTGTTGTCTTTACCGGGCTTGACTCTCATCGTGTCATACATGCCCATAAACTCAAGCATGGCTCCTTCGCGAGCGTTGACCTTGACTCCGGCATCTGACTGCTGGAAGTGTGGCACGCCAAGGAAGCGTTTAATCGCAGGCTCCGCGATTGTTTTCCCTCCGGGAAACAACTGATCGACAAACCGGTCTGCCGTTTGACGTTTTAGCCGCTGAGTATTTACCCCAACATCGGGCATCAACGCACTTGCTCCCGCTGCTGCCATTAGCATGTAGATGTCGCTCAAGAAGTTGAGCCCCACCATTGACTCAACAGCCGAGCCTCCGCCTATACTAAATGTGGTCCAGTCTTGGCCGTGATCGCGGGCTAAAACCTGCGCCTCAACAGGCAATGGGCCATTGGTTCCTATGTAGCGGTCCAAGGCATAGTCAGGCAGGTGCAAAATCTCGGGCCTACGCTCAATCTGTTTGCTAGAATCGATAGTGTGGACGCCTTCCTCTGGATCTTCAAGCTCCTCTGTAGGGTCTCTGCGCAGGTCTATCCCGTATTGTTGAGTAAACTGCGAGTACGCCTTGACGCGCTTGTAACGACTCGGCCAGAACAACTGCCGCGCTCGGGCAGCTAGGCCCTTGTTTGCCGGGGACACAAACGCCTGTAGGTTTGCCGCCGCCGCATTCTTTTTGTACACATAAAACGCGGACAGCTTGGCGATAGACATAGCCTCAAGCGGGCTGAGGCTGTTGTCGTAGTTAAATACTGTGCGCCCCATTTGACGCTTGGCCTCTTTAATAGACAGGCCCTTATTGTAGCGAAGGTCCATCCAGACTAGCTGCTTGGTTCTGGAAGTCGCCGTATCCATCGTATCTCGGATAATCTCAAACCAGCGCGCCAGTCCTTTCTTTGGGTCGCGCCCAAAATCAACGTGATCTTTAACACCTTTGTCCCAAACTTTTTGCGCCGCCTCGTACAAGATACGGTTGCTGTCCTCTCCAGTCAAACCCCCGTCAAAGACGCCTGCTTGCACCATCTCGCGACGTAACTGCGCAGGGTTGACGTTGACCTTGCGGCCCTTGGCCGTGGTGTAAATACGGGTCTCATTCACGCCTGTCGCCACGTCGCTAAGAACATTGTTAACAAAAGAGTTGAGGATGGAAGGCGCTTTTTTACCAAAGGGCCTGCTGGCTTCAGCGGCGGCGGCTTGGATGCCCTTGCTAATAGTCGGTCCCGCGCCGGGAACCCACGCGGGGATAGACATAAGTCCAATCTGAAAAGCCTTTTTGTAACCCTGCTCTCGAGCAATAAACTCTATGTCACCGAGCGCCTGTGTAACAAACTGGGCGGGAGCCTTGGTCCCGAGAGGACCAAACATGACCGCTGTACGCCACCAGTTTGTGCCCTTGTTGAGCAGATGAGCCATCGCGTCAAACCCTGCCATCGCTGTCGCTTTCTCGGATACGGTTACACTTAAATCTTTTGATAGGCCCTTGAAGTTTGAACTCCATTCTTCAAGCGCAATCTGAGGAACAATCCTTATGTTCCCGTACTCATCGTAAGAGTGGATTTGAAACTGCACCCACTGGTCTCGAAGGTGATACCATTTCTTTTTCGTCACTCCCCGGTCTTTCACCAAATCGGAGCCATAGGCCATGATGCCATCAATCAGGTCTAGGTCGGAAAACTCTGCCGAAGTCCGAGTCAGGCTGTCAAGTGGCCTCGTTATTATCTCACCATCGTCTGTTTTGATGCGGGCGGTGTTAACGCCCTCGTCGTTTTTAAAAATGGCAGTGATTTCCATCGACTGCGGATAGCCAACCTTCGAGACAGTCGATTCCGCTACAGGCCCTTTTAGTCCGAAGTCTCGAGGCTTGAACGCTTTATCGTCGAGCTTGCCTGTCACTCTGCCCCTCATAACCATCATAAAATCTTCCGCCGCGCCTCTTGAAACAACACGGTCGCCGACCTCCATTGTGGTTCGGACATGTTTGGCGATTTTACCTTTTGAGCTATAGGCCATCAGCGCGCCCTGCTGACGCATGTTTAGTCGCGGCCCGACAGCGTTACTGACACCCATCGCCCACTGCCATTCATGCGCCCCCGCTAGTATCACTTGAGTAAGCTTTTGATCGGTTTTTGGGTTTCCGATTCGCGTGCCATCCTCAAGAGTCTTAAACACGTCAACAATAGGGTGTTCTGGATTACGCATTCCGCTAGGCAGCTTCGGAGTAGCGTCAATCAGAGCCGTGATTACAAGGTCCGACAGTGCTTGCATTTTCTCTTCGGGGTCATCAATCGCACGAATGGCATCACCTAGCTTCAAACCCGTTTCGGGGTTCGTGGTATTTAGCTTAATGCCTACTGCAGTGACTGCTTGATTGACGTACCAAGTGTCTTCAGCTTTGATTCCATCGTAAACAAACGCCTTCACTAAAGCTTGAAGCGCCTGTGACTTGTCCGCCTGCAGATTAGCTAAATCGCCAACTTCTTTTGCTGTCTTGCCCTTCACGGGCTGGAATGTAACACCGATGCCCGTGAAGTTCTGCAAGGCAAAGTCAAACAAAGAATCAGCCGGGTCCGCGAAACCTTGGTTGCCTCCGATGCTGTAACCTGTCTGGATAAGGCCCTTTTCAGTGGGAAGAGTTATTTTTTGCTGGCTGGTCAAATAAGTCAGCACACCTGAACGCGCTGCTTCAGGCGACTTTTGCCCGTAAAATCGGGCGATTAGGCCTACCTCTTTAAACCAGTTGTCGGTTTCACGCTTCTGGTTATTGGCAACCTCTTGCAGTTCAGGGATAAACCTGTCACCAAGAAAGCTGACATCGGTTGTAAAGATGTTTGAGTTTCGGATGAGGCCCGAAAAAGTGGTGGTAAAGCGCAGCATGGCTAAACCGGGGTTAGTCAAAAAGTTCCACGCGCCGCTCCAGAAAAGATCCCCGTACTGCTTATTCTTTATCAGGCGCTGTCGATTAGCTGACTCGATGCCCTCTACTGTGAGCCCGCCCGCGCGAGCGTCCATAGCCATGCCGAGAACAAGATTCTTACCGTGCTCACCTTGCGATGCAAGGACAGCTAGCGGCCCCTGCTCTCCTCGAACGACGTTTATCATCGCTTCGACATCTTCCGGGTGGTCTCTGACTAGCTCCTTCGTGGTCTTGCCTCTGGCAGCGAGGCTTTCGGCGATTGGCTTGCCTTCGACGCTTGCGACTGCACGGGCTGCGGCACCGAACTCTTCAATCGTGTCAGCCAAAATGTCTACAATATCGGTCTGGCCCTCCCACGTTTTTGGCAGAAGGGTGCCCTGCTCTACAGCGTCTATGACTGCTTCAGCTAGATCCGCGCGCCTTTGACCATCGGCCAAGTCCGAGCTTCCTTTGGCGATTGCCTCATCGAGCTTTATCAGTTCTTCGTTCATAAGCTTGGTGTACGCTTCGACAAACTCTTCCGCATTGTCCGCGTCCGACTGACGCAGGGCCTCGGCGATTCGCTCTGCTTCTCGGTAGGCTATTTTTGAAGGGTCTTCCCGAAGAGAGTTGTCAAGCCTCCCCATTGCGCCCTTGTGCGCTTCCACCGCTTCTTGTAGGTGGCCTTTTTCAACTTGGATGCGGACGTTAAGGTTGTTGTCGTAGGCTCCAAAGTTGTCCTGATACTCCAGCAGTTTATCCTTAAAGGCTTTCTCAGACCCACCACCGCCCTGTATCTTTGCAATCTCCGCTTGCAGGTCAGCAAGAGCATCGGCGCGCGCTTTTCCAAACTGCGCAGCTTCTGCACCCGTGATGGGCCGAGCCAACAGCCTGTCCGATGCGGCACTGGCATCGTCGGTCAAAAGCGCCTGCGCTTGTTTCAGCGTAGCCACCTTGTCCGTTTGCATTTTTAACGCACCCTTTGTGATCAAAAACTCTGACGCCAAGGTCGTCTGTTTGGCAGTTAGGCCCGAGACTGTCTCGATGCTCTTAAGGGTAGCCTCTCTACGAGTGCGGTCTACGGCCCGTTTTGCGCGTGTCTCAGGCAAAACTTCCTGCGCTTTGTTTACCGCCGCTGCCGCTTGATTAGCCGCGTCGTGCATGTGAACAAACTCGCTGTTCACCTGTCTGCCGAAGTCGGTGGTAAACGGGGCATTCCTCTTGGCGGCAACGCGCTCAGAGATGTGGCTTACTACTTGAGAAGTCACACCGGTTGTATCTTCGTCCTGCAGTTTTCTGAGCAAAGCAACGGCGTCTTCGCCCCGCATATTGCGGCCACCTGCGTTGTTAAATGCGCGCTCTAAATCAGTGGTTTTGTCAGAAAACCTTTCCGCGCGAGTAAGGAGCGTGGTGAGCCTTCGGCCCATCTTCGTGCCCTTGTTGATGTAGCCAGCGCCTGCGCCTACCGCTGCTCCAGCAAGAACGCCGGGCAAACTGCCTAGCCCGCCTAGTGCCATCCCCGACAAAACTAGCGATGCTTGCAGGGCGTCCGGCTCTATTAGCATGCCGCCAAACGCTGGCAGTCCAAACAAAAGGTTTACCTTGCCGGAGTTTCTTTCGCCCCACTCGGTTCCGAGCAGTATACGCCCGCCGTCCATCATCATCCGGCCAGCGGGATCGTACTGCGTAGCATACGCTGCGTGTAGTCTATCGCTAGCGGCTATCTCAAACGCGCGCTTGAACACATAGTTCCGCCTGCCCTCAACCGGGTCTTCGCCGTCGTTCTTAAGTACCCAGTCTTTGTACGCCATCCAGAAAGGGGCAAAAATCGCGGTCGAAGGGGCGATGCGCTGCAGGTCATCGGCGGACCTAGATATGCCTGATTCTAGAAGTTCTTCAGTTGGGCTCGAACCGCCCTTGACTACCGCCGCTATAAACTCAATACCGCCACCCTCTGACATTGTAGCGTAGCGACCATCGGGACCTTCAACATAGCCCTCGATTGCTCGAAGAGGGAGCGCCATCGCGCCAACTCCGCCGACAACGGGGATAGTTCCCAGCCCGACATCTGTGCCCCGGATCTTGTGCGTCCGACCTTCGGTGTACTCCGCGACCGAGTCCGAGTCCCGGTTGTAGGTGTAGTTCCCATCAAACTGAGCCTTGATTCTTTGGATGTCGTCTGCCGCCTTTTTGCCCGCCTCTGCGTCAATCTTGGCAAGCTCCTCGTCGGCAAACGCCTCTGCGTTTTGCGGCAAGCCGGGACCTTGAATACCCCCGGCGTCATCGAACTCTTTAATCAAATCCTCGCGAACATCGGTCCTTGTTCGACCACCCGTTTCGTTGGTAAAGTAGGCGTACTTAAGCCGCTTATACGCGGTGGCGAGATTGAACGATGCGTGCCCTGTGGTGTGCTCGTCTACCGAAGGGTCTTCCATAATCGGGACATAGACGTGGATTCGTTTTGTCCCGCTTTTTTTAATCTCGGCTAAATCGCCGCCTGAGCCTGTGGTCCAGCCGGGGATTGCTTCTGTCCCGCTTTTAACGGGATCGTGCAAACTTCTAAGGTCGCCAAGCGCAAGCTCAGGGTCTTCAGTCCTGTCAAGGTCTTTGACGCTCGCCCTGTTTTGGGGGGTGTTCTCCGAGCCCATTAGGTATTGCGCCCAAGCGGGGTCTTCGGGATCGATGTCAGCCAGAAGAAGCTGTCGGTGCACAGAGCCCTGCGGAAGTAGGGCCGCAATCTCCGCGTCAATCGCGGTTCCCGTTCGAGGGATTTGATACGTTTTCCCTGTGTTTGATTTGGCGTTAATGGTGTAAGCAATAGGCGTGTCGGCGAGACGCTTCATCAGGTTCTTGTGCTTCTCTCTGTCGGCCTCCGCGTCTGCAAAATAGTTCTTCTCCAAGTCTGCCGAGTTTTCGTAGTCCCCCTCGGAGATTCGATTGCGCGCACTTCTCCAAGCTTGGTCGATGTGGCCCGCCATCTCCGGTCGCTCGGCGATTAAACTGTCGCGGGCGATGTCCGCGCGTCTGCCAAGGTCCATCTCAGCGAGTGTTTGCGCAGGATTTGCGCGAGGCGTCGTTCGGTTGTCAGGTGGTTCTGGCTTTATATTCTGAAACGCTTGGAGAAACATAAGCTCCGCGCCGTCCTCCGGGTTGGGGAACGGCCCAACGGCAGGCTCGACAGGCTCAATGACAGGCGCTTCCTCTTCCTCTTCCACCTCAAAGCCGATAGCTGGCGGCACTTTTGCGGGGGTAGCGATGGTCTTGGGGATGTTCGGGGGCTGTGCCATGTCTTCCTCGTTAGCTTACATCTGTATGTAACGGGATAGCCGTCATATTACCCTTACCGTAGCGAATGTCCTGAACCCGAGTAGGGTGGGCTGCGTCCACAACCAAGCACACTTTGGCAACATCTAAAAGATCTCCAAGGTCGTTTTGCGTAATAACTGTTCGGATGGAGATGTCTTGATTGGTGTTGCTGTCACCGCTTAAAGGCGTAAACGGCTGCACTGTTGCCCCGTATCCCGGAGACTTGATTGTGACTCGCGGGGAGAGCGTTCTGCGGGTGTGGTCTAAGTCTATGTCGTTGCCGGAACTATCGTACACTCGGATCCACGCGCTCGCGTAGTTAAAGTGCTCATTGGGCAAATAGACGTCGCCATCTTTATCTGTAAAAGTCATTCGGTCCACATCAATGTTGGCCAATACAAGCACCGCACCGACATTTTCAGTAGAGTTCATGCCGAGTTGCACAGGGTAGGTCTTGTAATCTACCTCCATGATTTCACCCACAGTCATGGTCGGCGAAGAAAAAGCACGGTCTCTGCGGGCACTGAAGTAGCCAGCCTGCGGGTCAGTTATCGCGGCTTTGGCGACTAGGATGTCCGTGCTCGCCTCTGCCGTGTGAATCAGCCGGGGCACAAGATTGTGCCTAAATGCTCCTAAAGACAGTTCATCTAAACTCACCGCGTTTAAGCCGGTGCCTTCGCCAAGAAAGTTGTTGAACCTTAAGTTTAGAGCGTTGGCCGAAAACGGAGTGTTCGTATACAGATATGTGTAAGTGATGGCCATTACCGCAGCATCTCCAGCGCAAATAGTTCCCGTGATGCAATGTATGTCTTGTCGTCCGAGCCACTACTCTGCATGTTTGCCCGAATGTTCATTACAGCAATCTCAATCTTATGCGGTCCCGGAGGAAGGTTAAGTACAGCATCGACAGTAACAGGCAGTCGAGCACCAGAAACACCACCACCACCCTGCGGAATGCATATGCCGTCCCGGTTAGTTGGCTCTACATCACCGCCACGGTTTTTAAAGCCCCGATAAAACTCGGAGGAAGAGTCACCGCTCCCAAGTAGCGAATCAAAAATAAGAGTGCCGTCAACACGCAGGGCGACAGCGAAGCCAAAGCCCATCTGGTCTGTCAACAAGGTGCTCTCGCGCCGAACAGATTGGAGCCCGTCTGTAGCAATCAACTGAAAAGACGCGCAGACGTACACCATGCTTCCCCTGCCGATAAAGTTAAGGGTCGCACCGTCCGCGTCAAACGACTGCCAGTCATCAACTTTCTGAATCTCTTGCCAGCCTGTTTTGGTGCTAAAGTTGGAGGGGTCCGCGTTGGACTTAGTGACGTGGATAGAGAATGCACCGTCTTTTGCTAACTGCTGTCGCTTCAACACCGTCTTGCTAGAGTCAAAGTTGTGCTCGTTAAGTGAGCCCGAGGTCTCGTCAACTACCGCAAGAAAGTTGTCGTTAATCGCGTCGATGTCGGCAACAAAGCCACTGCGGATGTCATGTCGAGGATATTTCCAAGCCATCGTTTACCCCGGTAGCTGTGAGTTGCCGTAAGTTCTCTGCATAGTGTCGAAGGATAGCCCGACGAACTCCCACAAGCCAGTACCCCGAAGGCGCAGCTTAAAGCTTTCCGCCGATGGAAGGTAGATGTGAGCCCTTGTCCAATAGGGGCGTCGCCTGCGGAATCTGTCCGATTGAGACCCGAGGACGGCTTGGCCGAGAAAGCTTGGGGCGTCTACATTTGTAAACCTCTCCACCTGAACAGCCTCAACAACATCTTCTCGCCAATCACGCATGACCTCGATATTGATGCTACTACCACCTGTTTCTCTAAACCAAAGGTAGATGGAGGGCACGGTCTCTTTGCGCTTTGATTGCGCGCCCTGCATCCATACTGTCTCAATAATGGCTTCCCTTGAGTCCGCGATATTACGCAGGGGCGCAAGGTTGACCGAAGGCGCGGGTGAGCCGACGTGGTCAAGCAGGTACACTCCGTCATGACTTCCGTTGTCGCCGATCACGCTTCCAGCGGCTAGCATATAGTTCCGGTGGTCCTGCGTCACACATACGTCGCGGGGCGCAAAGTCGGCACGAGTTCGCCAAGACTCACCGGAATAAGTCAGGCAGTAGTTGTTCTCTTTGGACCCGTCTGCCGAAACCCAGCATCGGTACTCTTTTGAATAGGTGTCATAGGCCGAGCAAGCTTGAGCAAACCGGGAGCGGGTAAGACGCTTAAATGTTCTTTTCAAATGCTGGGATTCAAACTTAACGCTTTGACCGTCAAACGAAAAGAAGCCGTCCTGCGATAGCCATATGACCCGTCCGTCAGGCATTGTCTGAATAGAGTTCGGGGCAGAGCACCCAACCTGCTGCGACACCGGGCTAGCAGTAAAGTCATCGCCAGTAGAGTTCGCGGTAACCAAGAATGTGCTGGACGCCGTAAATGCGAGCAAGCCTTGGTCGCAGCGCCACAATCCTGTGATCTCGCCACCGGATGGGTCAGGGTAAATGGCGTCCTTGTCCCTAAAGGTGCCCCAGCGACCGGGCTGCGAAAAGTGGATCGCCCCTTCATTCGAGGCCGTGTTCCCCACAAAAAGACGCCCAAACGCTACCCGGCACAACTTAAACTGCGGCACCGGAATGATGTTGTCAACAGGGAGCCCGAGAAACGAGTCAGACATATTGTCCGGGTACACCGTGGTCACGTTGTCAGGCAGCGTGGCAAAACCCGTGGTTATAGCAGACGTATCGAGCGGAAGCTCAAAAAACTTTGCGGACCCCGAGTTGAGCAGGTCTTTGGTACGGTACAGGATGCGACCTACACAGTGGTCAGGCCCCTCTGGTATGCCGGTCCACGCTACCTGCATCTTCAGGAACTCTGGGGCAACTGCGGTCTTTGAGGTGGCTGACGCCCACGGCACGTCGTCCGCAAACGCCGCATCAGGATCATCAGTAGCAGGGCCTTTAACCCCCGCTTCAGCACCTTGGCGGTCAAACGTAATCGGTTCGCTGGCCTCGGATGGAGCGGAAAGGTTGCCAAACTTGTCGATAAAGACAACCTTGCAACGCCACTCTCCGCCATCTAGCAGACCTGCCTCAAACTTCGCGCCTTCGACATCGGTGAGGTAGGGGTTGACTGACCCAATCCGACATTTGCCGAAGCCATATGTCATGCCGGACTTTGTGTATGCGTCCTTGGCGGCGTACAGGCCCGAGTGCGCGTAGTCAGTATCGTTGACGCCTGCGATGTTGTCGCTTGTCCTGTTGCCCATCGCTGTTGACGACGGCCCTAAGCCAACAGGTGCCGCTGGTTTCTGGGTGAACCCGAGGGGGCAGAGTAGGTGGCCATCGTAAAAGTATGACCTGCCGTCCTGTGGGACGATCACAACGCCGTTGCCGACCGTCTCAAACTGCGTAGGGAATCGAGTGGCGTCATCATCGTGCAGTCTGTCCTGAAGGCCGTGAGGGCCTGCTGGGTTGCTTAGGAGACGTCGCCAGTCCCTATTCCAGCCACGAAACTCCCACAACTCACCGCCGGTGTGAAGTAAAAGAACATCGCGCTCTCCGTTCTGAAGCAGAGCGTGGTAAATGCCGTGCTGTTTTTTGCCGTAAACTGGGATGGCAGGATTGCACGCCGCTAGCGCCGGTATCGCGGTGTAGCTTGTGTCTGACTCAAAAGCCTTGGCCGACCGAGGGCGAGTGCCCTTGCTAGAAAGAGTAACGCCATTAGCGATAAGGTCTTTTTTTGCAGGTACATACGCAACCGGGCCAGCAACTGTCAGCAGTGTACCATCATCAGTCGCAACCATATTGATGACTTCCTGAGCCAAGTCGTCAGGCAGAATAAGCCCGTCGTCCTGCCCCCGAAGGAACAGGGCACCGTCTTTGGCCGAAGGAACCTCTCGTCGATTCTTGTAGTAGGCCATAGTTTAGCTCTTTTTTCTAGGTCGCCCCACACTCGCTTTTGCCCGCGTTGTGCTGGTTTTTGCAGGAGGAGGAGGCTGCGCGATTTTAACAACAGCGGGTGCCGGTCTTCCGATAAGCTTAAGGTTGCCCCATCGCTCTGACGTAACCAGAATCTGTTCTGGCTTGTAGCCTGCCCAATGAACAATGCCAAAAGCAGGGTTATTCTTGACCTTTGTCACCGACACAAGCGTGCCTTGGCGAACGGTGTCATGTTGGTCCGTATACTCGTAGATTCCGCCACAAACTAGCTCGGGTGTCTTCTTATCCATCAACTACTCCTCCCAGATCATTGGATGTCAAACGACGGTTCCACCGCCGGTTTGTCCGAAATCCAGTGGCCCGTGTCATAGTCCGTAACACAGGCGCAGCGGGTGGTCGAAGATCGCCGTATCTTTTCGTGAGAGTGTAGAGCAAACGCTCGTATCGCGCCGCGCTTTGTTCTGACCGGGTAGCCTGCCCCATGTTCTCATACAGGTAGGTCATGGCTTTTTCAATCAAAACGTCCATTGCCTCTGCATGAATCAGCGGGGTATCATCGCTATCAACAAGCGTCATCGGACGCACAACGCCCCGGACTTCGACCACATACCTTTGGTCCGGCTTTGGATAAAACTGCATCGACTGATAGCCGTGGATGTCTCGAAGACGGCGGCTGTAATCAGGAAGAATCTCCCCGTTATCGTACCACACCCCGCCGTTCGAGGAATCAGCCCGGAACTCTGAGAGCAGGTAGAAGTCATCGGCCTTGTCAAGCTGCGACGTTCCCAGACCTTCCGCTTGGAGAGTTAGCTCGCCATAGTTCTTAAGATATGTGGCGATTCGGCGACGGTACACACGGATGTAAACGCCGCTCTGGTTTAGCGACTGTCGCGTGTAGGTTGTTGCACCGCTTGTAATCTTATTAAGAAAACCAAGAGCGTAAGTAATGTTGGGAAGCGACAGTTTAATCGCAGCGGTTTTACCGCCGGAAATCACGTTCGTCATTGCCCCTGAAGCCGGTGACGGGGGAGACTCAAAGCGCGGGGACCGAAACCTGTTACGAGACTCTGCCGCTCCGCCAGCCGCTGCGTCTTCCGTTTTAGACGGAAACAAAGCGTCAGACTCGGTTATGCCTAGAGGCTGCGCAAAGCCCTCCCAATGGCCCAGTCCGGGCAACTGAAACTCCGCGTCCCTCTTGCCCCAAGTGTACGTCACCTTGTACTCAAAAGTTCCTGCGGGCTCTGGGCCGAGCCATTCTACCGCAACCGCCTCAGAGCCGGAGCCCTTGGTGCTGACCGGGGGTGACTTAGCCGCATCGCTAAAGTCAAGGCTGACCATAGTGTTGTCACCGACAAAAGTCGGAAGTCCGCCGTTGGGGTCAAGGATGTCGGTAGTCCAAGTGGTGTCATTTGGATCAAACTTTGGATCGAAAGGAATGTTGTCGGTTTGAGGGTCAAACGGATTCCCGCCTCCCCCGTTATTGTCGGGCGGGTCATCTTGAGTACCACCGCCACCGCCACCACCGCCGCCCGGAGGGTCATTATCACCGGGGTCTTTATCGGGAGGGACGTTAGTGTTTGGCGGAGGTCTTACGTTAGCCGCAAGAGCAGCGGATGCAAGAGGGGATACGCTTGGCCCTTGGAGGTGAAGATGGCTTCGCCGAAAAACTACTCGAGGGATGCCCGAGGTGACTTGGTTTGGAGGGCCGTCTAGCTGAAGGCTCTCGGCCTCGCGCTGCCCAAAAACATCGAGAGGATAGTTGTTGTCCTCATCTCGAAGCCGAGCAGAAAAAAGTTGCACTAAGTCATCCGGCAAAGGGTACGCTTCTGTAAAGATGCGGTACTTGAGCCCTGACTGGCCGTGCTTGGCAATGTTCCAAGGCGTTACGAGCGTGAAGTAGTAATACTTGTCACTGTCGTTGTGCCACACAGAACGAATCTGGTTGCGGACCCTCGTCCCGTCCGACCCCGTAATCTCAATCATTCGACCGTCCCATGAACGATCGTGCTCCCAAGCGGTCAAGCCGGAAGTAAGCCCTTTTTGTTGGTCACTTGTATAAGAAGTGCGCCACGTCCACGGGTCTCGCGTGGTCGGCGATCCGGGCAGAGTGTTGGCTCCTGCCAGCCCTACGGTGTCTGTTAGGGCAACGCCCAGCAGAGTACCGCCGTCCTTAGAGGCAACATCCGGCTCTGTAGCCAGATGCACCTTGGACTCAAAAAAGAGAAACGGAGCTTCCAAGGCCAACTGATTGTAGGCCCTGTTGATAAAGTTGTTAACGCGAGATGTCGCTTCAGAGGACTGGGTTGGAGCCCAATCCGCCTGAGCGAACATCGCGTTCCGAATCTCTTTGAGATTCATCGTCTACTACTTGCCGAGGCAGTTGATGTAGGCGTTGAACGTCGCAGGATCACCAGTCTTCGCTTCCAAAGACATGCCGATTTCGATTGCGCCGATGGTGCCATCAGCGTAAATCAGACATGACCCTGCGGTTGAACCGCCGGAAGAGAACAGGGTATCTGCGGTCATATCCTGCGTGCCGGTACGGGCAAGGCCCTTACCTTTACTTAGGACAAACCCGTATGACCCTGCCGCAATAGCGTGCTGGGCAATACCGATAACCGACATGGCAAAAACTGCCGTGCTGGCTCCGGCTACGCCGACCCCGTACATGTCTTCTGTAGCCGCGCTCGGGTCGCGGACACAGATGTCGCCGACAGCAAGATCGGTAGACGGCATATCGTTAAAGACATACGTCCACACTTGAAGCCCGTTGTCACCGTCAGGAACGGTGAGTTGGAACCCCAGCGGAGCTTGCGCGTCAGTAGTGACGGTATTGGACTTAATACCAGATGCTGTAAAACCCATGATAAACTCCTTATGGGGTGCCTGCGCCGGTAACGACGAAGTTGGAACGAAGCTGCGTAGTGTGCATGCCCATCATGAGCACCAACTCGTAGCGGAAGATATCTTGGTCAGGGATACGGAACGGTCCACGGAGAGCGAAGTCGCCCTTCGTTTCGCGGCTCGCATCGTGGCCAAGAGTGAACATGTGCCAAGTAGCAGTCTTCAGGCCGTAGATGATGCCGTCTGCACCGGGTGTGGTCGCGAAGTTGCCGTGCGTGATGTCGATGGAGTCATCGAGGTAGAAGTCAGCGTCGAGGAACTTGACGCCCTGACGGATGAGAGGCGGAGCCTTGTCGCCTTCAACCTTGACCACGCGGACTTGATCGTCCAAGTCGTCGATGTAGTTGAGGTAGGAGGACTCGTCACCGATCATCAAATCGACGGGGCCCGCAGTCTTGCCTTGGCGCGATGCGGCGAAGTACGCCTTACGCATTTGGCTACGACCGTTGACAGCAAACGAACTGATGTCTTCGTACTGGTTGTTCCAGCCAGCGATTGGGCTAGCGTGGCCCGAGCAGTTGAGGCCGTGAACAGTCTTGTTCGCAGCGGCTGACATTTGCAGGAATCCGTCGCGGGCCGTGCCGTCTGGATTGAAAGTGGCGTTTCCGTTCAGGGTAGCGAAGCCGCCAACCTGATTGCCGTTTCCTGTTCCAAGCTGATTCGAGATCCGCTCGTGGAAGTCAGACAGTGCCAACTCTGGGTAGTGCTGGAGGATTCGCGCGAGGTCCATCTCGCCGTTGGCCTCAGCCAAGTCTTTGCCGGGGACGTCGAACGCATAGATGAGGCGCGGTGCAACCACGTTTCCTCGGTGAGCGTTTTGTGAACGACCACCTGCGATAACTTCAGAACCAGTCTGGACTTGCGTCACAGTACCGGGACCGTCAGTCACGACAGCAAACTCTCGCTTCGGACCCTTCAGGGCGTCGCGAGACATGTTTCCGTTCAACAAGATCTTCTCCATAAGTGGATGGAACTTGACGAACATTTCACTATAGGACGGCATCAACTCATTGAGCGCCGTCGCCAGTACGTCGGGGGAAATAGCCATTAGGCTCTCCTAGTTTTGTTTTTGTTCAGGGCGTTACGCGCAACGTGTGATCTCCAGTCCTTCAAGGACATTGCACCAGTATCCGTCGTTTCAACCTGCTCGGGGGAGCGGCTAGGGGTTGTGGCCCCCGACGTAATCTTAGCGCCCGGCCTCGGCTGAGGCGTTCGCATCTTCGTACCGCGCGCAAGTTTGAGCGCATACGAGTCAGGAACACCATCGGCCTTGGCTTTTTTTGCAGCGTTGAGACCTGACTCTGGAAGACGCGCAGCCTCCGCAGCAGTTTCAACACCCCAGCCCTCTTCGAGCAGGTCCGCAAATGTTTCAGACAAAGCACCGTCATTGAAAATGTCAGGATTTGAATCCTGAAAAGCCGTTGCGTAACGCTCGGCTTCTTGTTCAATAGACTTATTGATGCTGTCCATAAATCGTTTACTGTCACCCTCAAGCGTTTGATACTTTGCTTCGAGCACAGAATGCTTTTGCTCCCAATCTTTCAACTGCCCAGAAAACTGTTCAACTCGAGGGTCTTCTCTACCCGAGATCAAAGCTTCGTACAAGTTGTGGTGATCTTGAAGCTCTTGCTTTTGACGGGTAAGCTCGGCTTGATGCCGAGTTGAGTGATAGTCGGTTACTCGTTGCCCCCAAGACCGAACTTCTTCTGGGAGAGCCTCATGCCCGCCGTCCCAGTCATCCCAACCAAAGTCATCCGAAGAAGGAAAAGAGGCAGGGGCCGAATCGCTTGGCTCCACGTCGTCGGAGAGGGAGAGGTCCGAGATGGCGGGAGACTCGTCTGGTGCAACATCGACAGTAGCGACGTCTACAGAAGCATCAACAGCTTCAGTTACCGGAGCGTCCGCCCCTGCCTCAAGATTTTCCTCACTCATTACTCCTCCCCTTTTTTATCCTTTGGCATAGCCTTGTGGGCAGCAACCATAGTCATGCGGCGAACCTTCATCCGTGGGTTCTCGTTCGCATGAGGCTGTCCCATGCCCGGAGGCATAAGGCTTTGCATTAGATCCATAGCGTCGTCTTCGCCCTCTTCTTCAACCACCTCTTCTTCTGGACCCATGTCTTCCGGCATTTCTTCAGCCATCGGGTCTTCAGCCATCGGGTCGTCGAGCATAGGTTCTTCAGACATAGGCTCTTTCATCACGATGTCATAGCCGGTCTCGTCCAATAGTTGACGCAAGTCCATCTCCGTCTGGGGAGGACTTTCCTGTATCCGAGTCAACAGATCGTTCATAGCGGGCATATGCACCTCATAGTGTCTTTAGTGGACATAGATTTTCTTGTCAACCTTTCCAGCGCGTTTAGCATTCTCTTTTTTTCTGCGCGCCTTCTTGTCAGCAAAGTCACGATAGCCCGCCTTCTTTGCACGAGCGTCAGCTTTTTCGGCCACAGCGTCTCTGTGCTTTCTCCATTCTGTAGAGCCAGCAGACACAATCCGACAATCAGGATTGTTGCGCTGGTAGTCTCGCCAATCCTTGCCCGACTCAAATGTTCTTCCGACTTGACCTACAACTAAAGGCTTCGAGGGCATCGGCCCGATTAAAGCCACGTCACCAATAACCGTGGTCATTAAGGCGTCGCACTCAGGGCAAGTCGTCTTTCCGTGTTGCGACAAAGGGACATAGATGTCGTTAAAATAACCGCATCCGTCAGGACACTTAAAGTCGTACATAGGCATTAGCTACCCCTCGCTATTTAAAGACTTGCCCGCAACATACTCTCGCAAGCGGCGGCTAAACTCCGAAAAAGGCTCACCATGCGCTCTCTGAGGTCTATCGCCAGAAAAATCATACCTAACAGCCTTAGCCGCCTTGTCGTGCTCGGACCTTTCTTCAGGTGTAAGAAGCATTTCTCCGCCAAACTTAATGCGGTCATCTTCTATTTCGATTTGAGGAGTCTTTTCTGCAGTCGTCTTTATAAGCTCATTCATGCGAAAGCCGGGAGGATTCATCCCTGCAGACGTAAGTTCAAGCTCAAGACGCCGTAGTTCGGCTAGCTCTTCCTCTGACATCGGCGGCTTGCTCATGAGCCCGCTTCGCCCATAGCTAGCTTGTGAGCAGACTCAAACGACTCTCCACCACGCATATGGCGGACCATTAGGTTGATATGCTTCGGAGAATGGTGAACAGAGTGTTTAATCAGTTTATCCCGTTGGCCTTTTGACAGGTTGGACATGTCAGTCTGAGCCGTCTTGACCGCTTTCGCCGAGGCTTCTTCACGCATTTTCCGATACACTACTCCCCCTCACATTTACACTTAGACCTGCCCTTCTTCTTGCGGACCAATGGGACCACAAGACGAAGAACAGAGCCTACAATATCAAGGATTTTCTTGACGGGAACGCGCATCAGGGCTTCTTGCCGCCGGGCTTGGGCCTAACTGGGGGCCTTTCTGAAGCTTTTTCTTTGACTTTCGCCGCTTTGGCAAACTCTGACTTTTGCTCGCCTGCAGTTTGCTTAGCAGCCTTCGACACTTGGTGCTTTTTGCGAACGCTTTGTGGCTGACCTTTAATGCCGCCTAAAGCTACCTTGGCTGCGCGAACACGGCCTGCTTTGCTAAAAGGTTTAGACTTGTCGTACTCTTCTTCTTGCTCTTCTTTTGTCATTCGGGCCATGTGATTCTCCTATTAAATCGGAAGTCCGGGTCCACCGGCTGGAAGCGGCATCTGCGGCGGAGCTTCTACTCCGGGAGGTAACCCTCCACCTGCCGCGCTGTCAACCCCCGGAGGCTGCATCCCCGCAGGAGGCATTCCGGGAGGCATTCCGGGAGGCATTGGTGGGCCTCCACCGGGCATTCCGCCGGGAGGTTGCGGAGGCGCGGGTGGTGTGTCTTCAGCCAAATCTTGCATGCCTAGAAGGTCGAGCAGCTTAAGTACGAGCTTCTCTTTGTTTACGTTTGGCGATTCCATAAGCAAGGGCATGTACTGCTGAAACTTTTGTAGTTGAATAAGCTTATGATTTTCAGTAGGCGAATAAGGCAGCGCGTCATAATCAAAGTCCAGAGGATCTTCCAGCGGATCGCGCTCTGGGCGGAGCATCAAGCTCTCGCGAGACGCCTTCAAAACTTCTTTGCTTCCAGTCAGCCGGATGGGAAGCTGGGTATTGGGGTCTAGGAACTCTTCATAAAGCCCGATGATGCGCTCGGCTGCAGCGTTAACCACATCCTCAATCTGCTTTATTCGTCGTCCGTTTCTTGTTCGGGTCGCAGTGTCGGCAAGCGCGACCTCTGTAGCAACGTCCGCCACACCCACAACCCCCCGACTATACTGAGGGATGCCGAGGATAAACTCAATGACTTGATTGCATCGCGAGCGCATGTCTGGAAACGCTGGCGAGAACGAAGGAACGGGGGTCTGCCCAATAATGTCTCCTAGAGGCGCATTGGCCTTGCCCTGAATAGACACAAGCGAGCCGGGCTGGTTTGCGTCTTGAAGAGCGGTCATGATGGCTTCAGGGTTATCAGCCAAGGCGGTGTTGACCAGCATCACTGGAGTAGAGGTATGGGCGTGCCATAGCTCAAGAGTATCAATCTCGTTTAGTCGCTCTTGAAGAGACTGAACCAACTTGACATCCGAGAGCCCGCCGAGGTCCGTCATGTTCTCGTTGAACGTCATAGGAATAAACGGGTTTCGGATATAGCGGAACGGTAGCTCGCCCTCGAACAGGGGGTCTTCCATGTCTTCAAGGAAGTGGAAGTACCGGCCTTCGCCTTGAAAGTCGTAGACCTCATAGACTGTTACCCATTGGTACACGTCTCTTGAAGCCTCGTTGACGTGACTTTTGTTTCGAGCATGGTCCTGTAAAAAAGAGGGGAACCCGCCGAAAGACGCTTTGTCGGCGACCTTTACATTGTAGGTGGCCCCTTTGCGTCCCTTTCTTTTTGTCCGGCTCTTAAACTCGGCCTTGGTCAAAACGGTGACCTCAACAAGATAGCGAATGTCGCGAAACTTTGAGGCGGACATGTCAAAGAAAATGTAGCGAGGGTCTACCGAAAAAACCTCCGGCGTGTTTTTACGAAAGTTCCACACCACTTTTAGAAACGAGCGCCCGCAAATCGAGGTGCTTGTCGCAGCTTTCCACAGCAAAGAGTGAAAGTCGTTTCGGCGGAAAGTGTCGTTGATCAAAGCTTCGCGAAACTTTGCAGCCCCTCTTAACTTATCCCGCCGAGCGGACACCGTTACCTGCGGATTCTGTGGGCAGACGTTCGCAATCATGGTGTCAATAAAAGCGTAAGGGTAGTTGGTCTCGAAGTTAACATCCTCCGAGCCTCCGCTTCCTACCTCTTGTGAGCCCGTTGGCCCCGCGCTTTCTTGCCGCCAATACTCGGACATGTACCACGAACGCCATCGGTCCCAGTCTCTTCGCTCGTTGCGGGACTTAGACTTGTGAGTCCTAATAATGCCCTGCACCTGTTTTCCTGTAAGCGCCACGGTTACTCCCTATTCGTCTTCGTCTTCTGGTTCTACTTTGCTTGGGTCTAAAAACGCACTCTTTGCAACGCCACCAGCCGTTTTGGCCTGAACGGGCGTCGGTCGTGAAGCAATCAAGCCCCTCACGCCTTGCAGGGCTCGCTCTTCTTCTTGGACGGCCTCTGAGGCTTTGGCCTGCAGGTAAGGAGTGTTCGGTGTCTCCGTGCTGCCTGCTGTGGCTTCTCGCTCGCGACGTTGCTTGTATACATTCTTAAGATAGACGGGAAGCTCACGCTTTGTCAGCCCGGTGTTATCCATCAGCCTTCGCATAGACTTATCGTTCGTAAGCAAGTCGTATCGACCAGTGCTGTTAATGTAATCCATTGCTTTCTCTTGGTCGCTCTGCACCAAGGCGTCTTGAGCTTTAGCCTGTTCAGCGGTCATCCCGGTAACCATGTCGAACGCTTCCTCGACGGAGCTTGCGTTTGGCGCGGACTGCCTCGCGATGGTCAGCATCATCTCTTCCATGCCGGGGAACGATTCAAGGTCTGTCAGGGCCTGCTTGGCTTCGCGAAGCGCGAGATTGTAGTCCCCAGATTTTAGGATAGTCATCTGCTCTGGCGTGAACCCTTCAAGACTCTTCGGGAAGTTTGGGTCGGCAGCACGCATATCGTAGTTTGTTTTGTAATACTTGCCTGAATCCATCTCTTCGGAAAGAGCGTTTTCCACATGAGCAGGCATCGTGCCCCGCATTCCCGCTCTCTGTACCATTAGTTCATCTCTAAGCATGTCGAGCCCTTCTAGGGTTTTCATGCTTTGGAAAGATTTATTTAGAGCAGTTATAGATACTTTTCCATCTGCTACTTTGGATAGGAATGTCGCGGCGATTTTCTTGGCGTTTTCACGCTCACTCTTGCCGGTGTTTCCAGACTTCATGTAGTCGAGCATCTTGTTCGCAAGCTTGACCCGCTCTTGAGCAGCGGCGATAGCGGGGTCGTCAGAGGCCCCGAGTGCGCTACCCGCTTTTGCTGAGACGTCAGACAGAAACTCTTGGACTAGCGCGCCACGTTCTTTTTGTGCGGCAAGAGGGTCTTTTGCTAGGTCTTCATCGGACGCCTTGCGAGTGGCAGCGTCTTGGGCAAGCCGTCGCTCCTTCTTGGTTGCGCCCGGTTCTTTACCGCGAAACCTGCTGGCCGAACGAGCAAGGAGGTCAGAGGTTACTTCTCCTACACGAGAAAGGCGCGCACGCCCAATACTACGCTTAATCGACTTGTCGTAGTAAACGTCGGTAAGCTGCTTAAGCTGCTCGGGTGTCATTGAGCCGCGAGCACTCTGGATGGTTGCCCTAAGCTTCGTAGGGCTCATGCGCTGAACTCGACGCATTGTATCCGCGTCAAGACCGACAGTAGGGGCGATGTCCATGCCCTCGGCTGAAACCACAGGCTGGAGATTATCTAAAAAATCCGTGGAGGTTACAGGTGCGGCTGCAGTTTGAGCCGCGAGGTCGGTGCGCGGAGCGGCCATCTCAAAATCATCGCCTTCGTCAGCAGTAAACTGATTAGGGTCAATCTCTCGCGGAAGTCCCGAAGCCGTGGTTGCCGTGGTTGCCGTGGCTGTCGGGGGTCTCATGCCTTGAAGGCGGCTCCTTACGGCAGCAACAACTGCGGGGTCCGCTGCCTGCAGATCTGTAAGCGCCTTAACTATTGCTAATGCTTCTTCTTCGGTGGGCTGTGCCATTAGATTCGGCCCTCCCCGACTTCTTGTAGAATGCCGGGGATTACTTGGGTAACCATCTGCATTTCAACTTCATCCCTAATCGGCGTTGGAACTTGCGCACCAATAAAGGCCGCGACTCTGCGCTGACCTTCTCCACTAATCTTGTCCCGGATTTGCGCTGCGAGCGCCCCGAGTTGTTGAGCCTCGACTTCAGACGCTCGTTCGTCAGCCTCACCAAACGCCTGTATCGCCGTATCGGGAGACACTGCCCCGGTCATCTGGAGCCGATTTAGTTCAGACCTCAGCCCCGCCTGTGTTGTGCTCCTCACGCCCTGCATTGCCCGCTGCATTGATTCGCGGGCGCGATCGCCGTATCCAGACGCTCGAAACGGGTCGTCTTTAAACTCACGAAGCTGCTTTGCCGCCATTGCCTTGGCAATCTTGTCAGGGTCTTGCGTGCCGTACTCTGCCTGAAGCCGCTTCTGCTCGGCTTGGTACATCTTGCCCTGCTCGTCCTTTCTGTCAGCAGCACCGAGCAGTCTGGCAGGACGGCTTTCGTAGCCCATGTCAAGATATTTTTGTTTCTCTTCACTTGCCATAGTTGCCTCAGTCGTCTTTAGCTTTGAAGAACATAACCTTCATCGAGCGTGCCCGGATTCTGGTCTGCTTAACGTCTTTTGATTGAATAACCCGTAAAGATGCGGAGTGAAATCCTTTCGCCAGCGGAACCTTGCCGGGGAGAGGAAGCCATTGGTGACCAGACCAGTACCTGCTCTTGTACCTGTCTCGAAGGTACGGGTCGCGGTGAAACTTAGTATCGTCTCCTACGGGGTCTGTGGCAAACATTGTCCGACGCACTCGGCGGACGTTGCAAAAATCATCCTTTGTGTCGGATTCACCTTCGCGCTCACCGTCAATAAAAAGCCGGATGTGACTTTCTTTGTCATCATCGTTAGAATCATTGGTCCAAAGAACCTGCCACGTCAAAAGAACATAGGCTTTGAAGGGCAAGTAGAACTGAATCGAGGCTCCGGGGATAGCCACATATGCGTTCTTTTTTGACGACTCAAGCAAAGTCCTGCCTTGGTATATACCACTGACAGCCTGCGCTTCGGAGGCACCTTGATGTGCAAAGTAGTCTAAGTTTGCCGTGCCTGCGACCATCTTACCCCCTGACACAGAGTGCGCCTGAAGGTAAGGGTATGTAACTGACCTGTCTGACAGCCCGTCTTTTAAGTTGTCGAAATCGAGGTACCCGTTGATTATGGACAACGCATTGGGCGGAGAGAATGTAGAGTGAAAGTTCTCTAGGATGCCCTCTCCGCTAGGTATGTTGCCGTCTACAAAATCAATAAACGTGACTAGAGGCATTAGTACCTACCTTCTTGTTTTTTATACTCGGCCAAGTCGGGGTTGGCAATCTCTTCGCCTATATCCTCTTGCCTAATATCCCTCAGCGTAGAAAGCGATTGCTCCATCTGTCGCTTTTTCATGTCGCGGACTAACTCGCGCACTCTGCCTACAGGCATTGAGCTTTCGGCCTGAGATAAAGATTCCGGCATTACTTTCTCCGCTTATAACGGCTTCGTCGCCATGTGGTTCTTTTAGAACCTTCGGCGCTTTTCTTTCTAAAAGACTGAACCTCATCGTAACTCATGTCTTTAAAAAGCAGTACGTTTTCAAGTCCGTCTGGAGCACCCTTCCTGTACCGACGCGGGCAAAACCGGGCAGCAACACATGCTATCTGAAGCGCGGAAATCTTATCCCAGTGGTGACGGTCACGGCGCTTCCCGGTTTTACCTGAATGCAACATCTCTGAGAGCGCGCTGCGCTCGGTGCGTTTGTCTTCGCGGTACGAACCTAGCTGACCGACCGTGTCCTCGTCTTTTAAAATCAACTCGTCACGCAGGGCGTCTTGCAGATACGAAAGCATCATGGTCACAGATTTAGCAGTAGCAGCGATTCCGGGCTTATAGGGTTTTTCGTAGTAGAGATTTGAGTAGCCAAGCTCCTCAAGTAGAGCCAAAGTAGCAACACCAACCCCGTTACTCTCCACAGCCACAAGCGCATTGTTGTACTTCTTGCCAACCTCATTGATTTTCTTTGCGAATACCACGGGGTCAGTGACGCCTCCGTAAGTTGCGACTTGGGTCCATTCTCCATCGTACACCTTTAGCACTTGGAATGCGGCATGGTCACGAGCAGCATAACCCGCAGGGTCAACGCCGATAGCATAAACCGCTCCCGGCTCCGGCTTCTCATACTCCATGTACGGGCCTGCCCACGGAACCAGTAAAGCATCTTGATGGCGTTTAAGTAGCGTGCTGTGAAAGACCGAACCAATGGACGCAATCCAGCAACTAATGTCGTCAAAAGGATAATACACCCTAAACAAATCAGGGTTCCGTCGGATTTCAGCATCAGTATCAATCATAAGGCGGCGAAACTGCAGGCTCTCTTTTGTCAGCCCAAGATGCCCGTATTTTTCAAGCAGCCCTATTTCTTCAAGCGTTAACCTCTGTCCTTTCGGCCACGGTCTTCGGTTTAGCACGCCGTCCCAGAACGGAAAGAACGCATAAGCCCATCGGCCTCTGCCCTGCTTGGCGTCACGGCAATGGTCCCGCCACCACTCAGCCGAAGGCTCGCTCATAGGCGATGGCGTCGATTCAAGAAGGACTTGGGAGTGGTCGCGGTTAATCATCGACGGATAAATCATCGAGAACTGGTGGCCCGCATTACGCCAATACGGAAGCTCTGACCCGTGGAAGCTATCAGGCGACTGACCGATACCGACCGCGCCCGACTCGCCAGACAAGACACGCATCTTGCCGCCATGCTGGAACGTCAACTGCCTCACTTCTCGATTCGGAACCGTCTGGGCGCGCACGAGTTCTGGCCATCGGCTGTGCGTCAAGTGGATGCGACGGTGAAGATACTCAGCGCGGTCTTTGTTATCCGCAATACAGACGTGGTCGTGACCCGATGTGTAAGCAGCCCTCACATAGCCGCAGAGTTCCGCTGTGAGGCTCTTGCCTGCCTGCCGATACCCAAGGAGGGTAAGCCACTTGGTCTGCCCTAGAGACGTCTTAGGAGGCTCAGAGTAATACGAAACTACAGTCTCTTGCAGGCGGTCAGTAATCGCGAACGGACTGAAGGTATTCTCCTGCCCGGTTTTTTGGTCAATGATTTTCGCGTAGGCCCGGAGGCTGATGGCGGGGTCGCGTAGTGCTTCCAGCGCCTCTCCCTCAAATGGAATAGCCATTACCACTTACTCTTATTGGCCCAGAAAGCCGCGCTCATTTTACCCTTAGCGATGTTCTTGCCGTGCCTTGCCTTAAAGCTAGCTCGTTTTTTCCGCATCTTATCGCCCTCGCCCTTCTTGGGTTTACCCGCTGTCTTCGCGCCTTGCTCGCCATAGCGAATCAACTTGATGCGATCGCCTTCTTTTGCCAAAACAATGTGGGACTTCTTAGGGTGCTTGGGCGTTCGCTTAGGTTTGTTGTAGCCAGAGAGCCCGTGCTTTTTAATAAGCATCGCGCCTCTTGCGGCATTGCGTCTTTTCTTAGCCGTGACCGCCATGACTACCTCTTCTTGCCTTTATGTAACCCGTGCTTGGCGTGCTGCTTACCGGCAGCTTTTGCCCTGCGCTTGACGGCGTTCGCCCTAGCCAGCTTTTTTGTCCCGCGCAGACTCTCGATTGTCTTTCGAGGTGCGTACACTTCACCAGTGTCTTTGCTTTTTTTACCGGAAGCCGTAGTCCAGTCTTGGTCTGTCCATCGCTTTAGGGACTTCTGGGTCTCTTTCATTTGTACCCTCCGCCCTGTTTCTTGTAGGTTTTTGCCAACAGTTGCGCCTTGCGCGCAGACCACTGACCGGCGTCACCGCCTTTTGCAGAAGATTTAATCTTCTCAAACAGACGCTTCCTCATACCGGGCTTGGTGTAGTTCCCCGCTTCGTTGACTCGGCTCTTCTTTTCAGCCATCGTACTTCTTCCGGTTGGTTTTCTTGCTTACGGCCCGGAGGTTTTTCTTTCCGTTGGAGCCGCCTTTGCTGAGAGGTTTCCTGTGGTCTACCTCACGGGGATCGCCTTTTTCTAGGTCTAGAGCCCGTCGCGCGATGTTCCGCATGCTGCGATTCTTGCGCTGCGTCGGATTGCTGTGGTACTCGGCGTACTCTTTGGCGTAATCTCTGGCCACTACTTAAACGCCTTCTTCGCCGCTGCCGCAGGCAGTGCTTGAAGCTTCTTGTCTGCCCGACCGGGCAGGGAGTTTCGCTTTAAAAGAGCGGCTAGCTCTGGATCAGACTCGGCACGTTTTTGAAGTGCGGCCCTGTTTTCATCGAGCTTGAAAGTCATTGCGTCAAAAAACATTTGCATTACTTCATCGTCCATGCGGTCCTCCTAGATGTCAAAATCAAAGCCTCTTGACTTAAGAAATAGTTCTGCGCCTTCGTCAAAGGCTGTGCTCGCGGCAGGAACCCCAAGTTGACTAAACAATCTCTGCTCATAAAACCAGAGGATGGCTTGAGCCTGCTGCTCGGTTGTGCCTAACTCTTCCGCAACACCTCGAATAAACTCTTTCATGTGCCCGCGCTCTGAGGCCGAGCGTGGTGCGTCGGAAAGAACGCGCTTCCCTTTCTTTGTTGTGAACATATCGCCGCGCAATCGGTTGTATGTTCTTGAGAGCCACATATCTGCCGTAACTTCATAAAGTCCGTTTAGGTTCATAAAGAAAGGCCCGACTTTAGGACCAAATGACGCAGCAGTCAACTCGTAATCATCAAGCTTTGCTCCGATGGGCCTTGATACTTTTGTGCCCTTGCCTTTGATGGCTCTTTGTGTGAGGTCTGCTTCCATTCCTCGATAGCTTTCTGGGGTCAACAAGCGTCTTGCTGTGCCCTCTACGCCGTGATCGTCAATAAGGCTTTGAAGATAGACGATTTGGTCTCGAACTCCGGGTAGCCCGTACAGTTTTCCTTTGCCGGTTTTTGGATCGAGAGGAACGTCTGGCCTGTATCCGTGCATGCGGCCTAAGTTGTCAAAGTCTGGGTTTCTTGTGCCCGGTTTTCTCGGAAATAACTGCTCGTATAACTGAAGTGCGCGCTCAAAGTTTGGCGCAGCTTTGGTCTGCGGCGAAGTGATTGCGGCAAGCGCAGTCAAAATCACTCGTTGCTCTTCCATCTCCGCCAGTTCGGGAAACGCGACTGAGCCCAACTCAAACGCTCGGGTCATGACTTTGTCGTACCACTCTCGACCTGTTCTTTCCGCACTTTTCAGTTGGTACGCAGCTTCTCTGGCCCCCTCTTTAATCATAAAGCTCATGTCTTTAGGGTTTGTCGGGTCTAAAACACGGGCCTTTTCGCCCGTTAACTCCATCCTGCGGGCGTGGTCTGCATCAAGAAACTCACCGATGTCCGCATTAAGAAGCTTGCGGTCTTTGTCTTGATCCTTTTTTTTGCCTTTTTTGTGCTTGACGACCTTACCATCTTTGTCTAGCACTTTAGGCCGAGGCAAAGTCCTTCCTTCACCCATAGCGATAAGGCCCACCCTCTCTGCGTTTTCGAGAATGTCTTCTTTAGGAGACGCCATAAGTTCCGGGTTGCCGGGTTGCCTTCCCTCTAAGATGCCGGGATATTCGTCAAGAACTCTGGGAGGCACCGGAATATCCATCGCCAAGGCCCGGTCAACGTAGTTGCGATGCATCTGTTGATGCCGAAGAATAGCTGCTTCAGAAAGCTCTTCGCCTTCAGTGATAAACTGAGAGATGTACTCATCAAAGGTAGAAGAATGCGGCGGCGTGTCAAAAACAGAAACAGACCTAGCAACTTTGTTCGATAAATCTTGCTGCATTTTTACAGCCGCACCGTAATCTTCAACTACGGGGATGCTGTCGCGTATATCGTTGTAGTTGCCTTTTGTTGTACCCAGTAGCCCTTTGGGGTCTCGAACCATCAAAACAACTTCAGGGTCGTTTCCGGCAGCGTCTTGCATGACGTCAAAGTCCCAACCATCGGGGGCGTAATCCCTGTTAAATGGAACTCGTGCGACAGGAACAAAGTCGTCGTTTCGGTAAAGATTAGGCAGAACGCCGTTAATATCGTAGGCGTCTGTCGTGCGTGAGAGCCCTTTTGCTTCGCGGAGGATAGGGCCCATGTCAGCGGTACTGCCGGGAAGCTTGTACACGCTGACTAGGTCACCTGCCGCTGTTACCGCAACGCCTGCTGAACCGTCATCCGACATGTAGAGCTTGTTGCTGACGTCTAGGTAGAAGGGTTCGCCTTTGTCGTCAACGGCGGCTCCGTATTTGTGCTCTCGCTGGGTTCTTTGGAGGTTGGCTTGGAACTCTTGTCGTCGAACTGCATCATCGCCAACTCCATAAACATTCTTTTGTACGCTTGTTTCTTTTCTTCCTCGGTCATCGTCTGTCCCCTTTTCTAAAGGTGCCTCATCGACACTCTCTTCAAGTAACTCATCAGCCTCGTCAACTGGGGCGTCATCCCCGACCTTTGACAAGTCCTTGACATCTTCAACAGCCTCGTCTGTGCCTCGGACTGCTTTAGCCGCAGCATCTTCAGCCAACTCTTTCATCGTCTTTTCGGCGACTTTTTTGCCGACTTTACCGACAGCTTTGCCGCCCTTCCCTACAATCGGGATCCCGCTGGCCGCTGTAAGAATCATCTCGGCGGGGTTAGCTGCTTCCCCAGTTCGCCTTGCTTCGTCGGCCATATTTATGACGTCTCTTCGAGCGCCCGCCGCACCGACAACTGGGTTCACAATCTCCGCTACAAGCTCCGGGTTCTCCCGGAGGACTTCGCCCACCGCTTCCGGCACCGCACGCGCAACAACAGGCGCAGCCTTGATGCCTGACTCGAGCATCTCACCGCCAGTCGGAGTTCCAATAGCGGGGATTGAGGGGTCAGGAGCCGATGGTGTCGGAGCTATTTGCATGTCCGGGGGAAGGCTGACTTCTTTTTGCCTGCCTAGCTTGATTCCTAAACGTCGAGCCAGCGCGGCCTGTCTAGCGGCTGCTTGCTCATCCATAAGGAGTCGTCGTTGGTCTTGCGAAAGCTCATCACGGGGAGCGTAGTTCCGCATACCCTCGTCCGCCAGAGACTGCTCGTACTCTTGCTGGGCTTGACCCTCTGCGGTCTGGTCAAACTCTGCCTGCTCTTTCTCACGGTCAAACTCCGCCTGCATGCGTCGGACGCGTGCGTCTTCACCAGTGTTTGCTTCCGGGATAATCTTAAGATTGTCAACCGCCCGAGCTACTTGAGTCAGGGCCGTATTGTCACCCTGTTTTGGCATTATCGCTGCTGATGAGCCCGCGAGATGTCCCGGGGGCTTCGCCTCAAGCTCCTCTGGAGATATGCCCAGTTCTGCGAGAATGGATGAGTAGGAAGGTATGGCCATGTCTTACTCCGGCGGCAGAACGTCTTCTTCTTTTTCCATAAGCGCCTTAAGGGCGTCAGGGGCCTTCTTTAGCAGTTCAGCTTGCGGAGGGTTGACCATTGGTCCCGCGCCCATGCCGTCCATGCGCATGCTAGGAACTTTTAACCGCTGCAGTAGCTCTTGGGTGCTCATTGGATCTTCCGGCAACCGGGCCGTAGGAAGGAGTGGCTCGGAGGTAATGTCTTCTGGCGAGCCTTTGAACTGAATGTCGTCCAGATCAACAGCCTCTTGAGCGGCAGCTTGACGCGCTTGGAGGTCAGCAAGTATTTCAAGTTCTTCTGCGGTCAATGGTTCAGCCATTGTCGGCCTCCAAAACGATAGGGGTGTTTGTTTTTTATAGTCGGCCCTTGCCTACTTTGGCAACCACATCGGGCAAAATGCCGTTCATTTTTGAAATGACATCTTGAGGCGCAGGCCCCGCACCCATGCCATCCATACGCATGCGTATTTTTTTTCGCGTTAAATCAGTTACCGCTTCGGGGATAACGGCTGTAAGCATGCGCTCAGAATCGCCAAGGTCGTCGTATAAATCAGCCACCGTCGGCCTCCAAAACGATAGGTTCGTTTTCTTCGATAGTGTCGGTAGAAGTAAAGTAATCGCCTTTTAACTTTTTGGTCTCTCGCTTAACCTGCACCAAGGCAGTCACGATGTCAGAGTAGGTGCTGTCAGGAGATTCTTCTTTGGTATTCTTTGCGGCGATAACTGTAAAGTTCATCTCATGCCACGCCCGGAGTTCTTTGGCGATGGTGGGAGTAATCCGACCCTCCATCAGTGCGGCCATGATTTTGCAGCCGAAAGAAACCAAGTCGTCGTAAGTTTCGACTTTGTGGTCCATAATAAAGTCAGCGACTTCTTTACGCTTGTCTTTGGGGACCAGAAGTAACCATTGAGCGTAATCGCCCCCTCCGCCTTCAGGCGGACGCCCTCTGCCTTGATTGCTTTTTGTTCTAGGGGGCATTCTGGCTCCTGTTTGTAACTAAGGCGAGGACGTCTTTACGTCAAGCCTCCGGTTCGGTCCATCCGAGGGACGAGGCCATCTTCTTTGCGGGCGATTGCGCCGCTCTGTCGATGTGCTTGAGGGTGATTCCGCGCCACACGCGCACGGACTTGCGCTCACCGTTGAAGTTTATCTTGGTAACTGTCGATCGAAAGTCACGTTCGGACAGTTGACGGCAGAACAGAGAGTAACTTTGTGGCCTCTGCTTCATGTCCTCGCACCACTCGACGTAGTCGAGGTAGATTTGCTTCTTAGGAACCAGCTTGCCTTTCTCGATAACGCACCTATCCTCCATGTATTCAGCAAGGACGTCCATCTCTTCCCGATACTCGGTAGTCGCCAAACGGACCTTGTCTGGAGGCCGGAGCCCGGTTTTTTGCCACTCAAGACACCCGGCAACGAGCCTGTTGAGAATGCCGGGAGCCTCCTTCTTGAGCTTATCAAACAGGAACGGGTCTTTCTTTTCGGACGGAATCTTGACTCTCCACGGAATCCTGATGACCCGACGCCAGATGCCCTCGTCGTTGCCTTTGATGATGGGCCGATGGTTGGCTGCAATGCACAGCTTGTGCGACGGCATGAACTGGTAGAAGTCTTTTCGCATCTTCCGGGCCTTGATGGGGTCGCTTCCGGTCAACTGTTTGATCAATGCTTCCGCAAACGGCTTGCCCTTCTCGACTTCCGCGTTGGCTACAAAGCGTGCGCCTTCGAGGTCTGCAACTTCCGTAGGGTGAGACTCGTTGTGCTTGGCCATAAGCAGTCCCGGCGCTCCTTGAATCGCGTATTCTCCGAGAACGTGCATTAAAACTAGCAATGCGGTGGTCTTGCCGTTGCCACCAGTCCCTTCCATGAAGAGCAAAACCTGCTCGGTGACCAAACCTGTGAGGCAATACCCGAAGAATCGATGCATAAAGTCCACGAGGGACTCGTCACCCTCCATCGCGTAGAGGATAAAGTCGTCCCACAGGGGGCATTCTGCTTCCGGGGACCACTCAATAGGGCTTAGTTTGGTGATCAAGTCGGTTCTATCGTGCTCCGACAGCGTCCCGGTCCTCAAATCCATCGTTCCATTGGCCACATTGAACAGCCAAGGGTCCGCATCGAGAGCCGCTGCCGCAATGCACGCCTCGGATTCAGTTGACGCGACCGACACCATCGCGCTAAGAGCGCGCGAACTTTCACTGCGAAGGGCGTGCTTCTCTAACAGCCGCCGCCGCTGACGATCGGACTCGGAGCTTGCCTCCGCAAAAACAAGACCGGCAGTCAGTTTCGCGCAACGATGGACGGCCCCATCCATATCAAGCTTCCAACGAGTGTCATCGAAGAAATACCATGCGTCGTGAACCGCGCAGTAACGTATACCGATGCCAAAGGCGTGAATCATACGCTTCGCGTTCCCGAGATCCGTCAAGTTGTAGTTACCCGCACCCGATGGCGCGAGGTCCGCTGGCGAACGCAGTACAAAACGCTCGCCCGCAAGGTCTTGAAGCTTCTCCCAACCAAGACTGCGGCCCTGACTGTCCTTCTCGTGGCCGGGACAGTTCTTGTGAAGGCATCCAGCGGCGATACCACCACCGTTGAACTGGATAACGTAGGCGCTCCGGTCAGTGTGAGTCTGGTCCCAAGGGCAGACGTTGAAGACCCAACGCTTTCCTTTGCCCGCCCACGGCTCCGGACCCGTTAGCTCGGGGAAATGTCGATGCAACCAGAGGCCGAGCCTTGCCTGCTCGCCGCTGGAAAGTTTGTCACGCTCATTCTCCTCTGGAGAATCAGCCAAAAGCTCATGCAGTTGCTGCTGCTGAACAAACTTTTCGGGCGATTTTTTTGAAATGACGTGAGACAGGGGCCACGGACGCTCTTCAGAATCGACACCCTTTCTCGAAAAGGTGCCATATACCTTCCATATCCGAGAGGGGTTGTAGACGGCTTGATCGACCACCGCGATTGCGTCCCGGCTAAACCTGAATGACAGGAAGTCCAAGATTCGCTTGTGCAGTTCCGGTGTCAGCCCTTCGCATCGGTACATAAGGTGGTAGCCGTTGCCAGAATCCGCGAACAACGGCTCGGGCCATCCCTTCGACTCCAAGAATGCGCGGACCTTGCCCACGACGGAGAGCGCGGCATCCTTCTCCTGCTTGTTGCTGGACGTGTTCACCGGGCGAGAGGGGTCGATGTCCACCAGCAGCCAGTTAATCTTCGCAATATCACGGTCATTGGCGCTGCCGCCACGCTTTGCGATGCCGATCGTGTTCCTTTCGGCTGCAGAAATCGTCCTTCGGAGAGGATTCGGGGTGAAGTAGACGCCTTTAGCCCCCTGCGTACAGAGAAATGCTGCAGCCTCCGCCAGCGCGTCGTGGTCATCGAAGAATCCGTTGTACGTCTTGAAGCCATCCATCGTGTGGACGGCAAGAGCACGCAGTTCTACCACCTGATTCGGCTCGAGCACCATCTTTAGACCAGCCTTGATGCGGTCCTCTGCGGTCATTTTTGACATGGGTGCTCCCTAGAACAACGGTTCGTGCGAATAGGTGGAAGACACGTCTACTCCCAGACGTCTAGCCTCCAACATCTCCTTCAGAGCTAACTCCGGTATGCGAACTTGGCGACCCACACGGAACGCTTTGAGTTCTCCGCGCTGTATCAGACGCTGAACCGTCCGAGGACTTACCTGAAGACGCTCGGATACCTCCGAGGTCGTCAAAAACTTGCTCTCCATCGCTGACTCTAACTTCATCTCTACCCCTCCGCTTCTGTCAAACATGTATCCCAGCATACATAAGGGTGCAAGAGATGACACAAAAGACAGTCTACGCTCTGACGACGTGTCTACACTTTAGCGTAGCCCCTCGTTGTTGCCGAAGAACCTACATAATCTTTGGGTGACTACACTGTCTACACTTTTCGCTCTATTGTGAGCCTTACACAGTATTTAAAATGCCATCTTATAAGGTGGTGAGGGATATGTAGCTAGAATGAGGGGTGTAGACAGTGTAGACAAACATATAAAACAAACAAAACGGACGGAGCTAACTGGATTATCGTGTCTACACTTCCCCGCAGTAAAGGGCGTAGACAGATGTAGACATGCGTAGACATGTCAGAAAATAGTAAAAAATGATGTCGTGTTGAGTCAGTAACCCCAGTAAGAAAAAAATCTTGAAAAAAAGGGGGATGCGACGCTGGCACGGAACTTGCAGGAGGACGCGCAGCACCCTCTCTAGGGCGGCGTTTTGGCCTCGGTATCCTACGGGAGAAGGCGGCATATGGGGGAGTCACGCTCTGCGGGATAAGGCAGGTTGTACTGTACTGGCACGGTTCTTGCACTGAAGGGTTGGCACGGATGTTGCACTCCACCCTTGGCACGGTTCTTGCAGCAGCACCCTTGGCACGGGATATGCACTAGAGAGTTGGCACGGTTCTTGCAAGCGGCCCCGCTGAACCACATGTGTTGGCGGCATCCACCACACCGGGTGGCGGCTACCACATCTAGAGCGCCTCGACGGCCCACATATCTTGTGAAACGCCCATTCTCACAACATTTGGTGGTTTTTCGGCTTGACTTTGGCCCGGAATGCGGAACCCACCTCCACCACCTCACCTGTTGGCCTATACTAACTATATGCGCGTAAGGCCCTCCCTCTGCTCCTGCTCCTCATATCGTTTTTCTTTTGCAGGTTCAACCTCGGCTTTCAGGGTATTTTGCATCAAAGTGAAAGTATTTGTAGACCACCCCATTTGGTTTCCTACAATGGATATGTCACTAACGACAGAGGACACACCACATGACAAACCCAAACATCAAACTGACAAGCAGCCTAGTGAACACCGAGCACGTTAGAGCAATGGTCAAGGCGCTCAAACAGGCCAAGCTACCCGTCAAGTCAGACCGCACGCTCTACGAATGCAAGGTAAACGGAGCCACCATCTTCTGGGCGATGAAGAAGAGCCGCCGCGACGATGTTTGGCTAGTCCGTAAGCCCGCTGACCTGTTCAGCTAGTCGCACCCTTCGGGGTCTGGGGCTGACCGCCTCACTGACGAGACTCATGGAGAGTCGAAACCCCGTCAGCCAAACCAAGAGAGGACACGCATGACAACCGAATGGAACTTCGATACACTCACCCTCGACGACGGGACCACCATCCAGTCGATGGACCACAGGGAAGCATGGTGGCTCACCATCTCCCTTACCACCTCCCCAACCGGAGAGCGGTGCCTCGCGGTTGACTTTGTTAATGACTTCGAGAACGGCGTCTACATTCCAGCGGGAACGCTCAAAGGTCAAGACGCTCGCGAGTGGTTGGCCCGCAATACCATTGGCCGCAAACGTGACCGACGCCTCACCTCTGAATGCCGAGAGCACTGGAACCTAGACATCCGCACTCAAGGAGGTGCCGCATGAACATCAAGACCGCCAGATGGTACACCGCGACTCCGGTCGATGCGGATACCAACATCGCCAACTACGCTGAGTCCGTTCGCGCCGGGACATCCAAAGACATCCGCCTTCAAGTAGAGGCGACCAAACGTGCGCTTAAAGACGACCGCGAGTACATCGTCGTGATGCACAAGGTACAATACTACGGCGACCGAACCTACGCCATGATGCAGCGATGCGCCAACAATGGTGAATCTTGGGACATCTACTTCGCCATCTCCGGCAGCACCAACTGGGGCCACGTCACTCTCAACACAGATGCGTGTTGAGGGTCACCAACCCGCCACCCCGTCAACCAACCAGCCAAAGGACAGACCATGCACACCACATCTTGCCCAGACCTTCTCGCGGACCTAACTCCAGACCAACTTGCTCCCGGCGGATGGTCAGGCCTTGCGGATGAACTTCATGACCGCCTGCTGTCCATCGTTGCCGACCTCCGGCTCACCCTCGACGACGACGTCCTGATGGCGGACGCTTGGGCCTACCTCTCGGAATCTTCCCAGTCTTTTCTGGTCCGATATGAGTCGGGCGACCTCGACGGAATCTAGCCACCAGCCTACGTCTACAACCTTTCTTGAAACTTTCTGCAAATAAATCGCGCCACCAGATATAGAGCGACTACCATTGAATATGTGGGACACAGCAACCAACCCCACGGAGGACACAGCATGACCAAGCGAACCACCGACACCGACATCCACGGCGCAGTCTTTAGCATCAACGGCAACGCGACCGGCGAACTCAGCCGATGGCGATACGTCTTCCACTTCATGGTCGAGGACCACAGTCAGATGACTCACGATGTCGAGGGCAGCTACCCCGCCAGCTATTTTGTAGACGGCATCGAAGGTGCCCAGACCCGTGATGCCCAACTCGCCATCGCTTTGCTCCTCGCAAACAAGGGTAAGACCGAGCGCGTCGGCGACATCGAGGTGTCCCGTGTCATCAAGGCCATGCCCCACATCGTCGGCGTCTACTACCTGAGCGACAACCTCGACCAACTCTACGTCCAGACCGACGAGAAAGGCAACTCCACTCACATCATGAGCCGCGAGGATAACGAGTCAAAGAAGGCATGGGTTGGACGCCTCAAGGCTTACGCTCTGGCAATGCGAATGGTGCGAGTCGCCAAACTCAAAGAAGAGTCCTAGTCGCGAAGGGGAGCGCATCTCCCCGCACTGCTTCGGCAGCGTCGTCTCCTGCGAGGATGGAGACCTTGGCCCACGGACGGGCATCACCCTGTAGAGAGGACACGAGACATGAAAGACATCAGCACCCGATGCCCGGAGGAACTCCGAACCGAACGCTTGACCGCATTGCGACGTGCCGAGACCTACTGCAGGAGCCTCAAACGAGAATACCGTGCAGCCCTCGCGGAGTTCTTGGCCTCGCCCTCCTGCTTGACGTTTGAACTTGGCCGCTTGCTCGATGGATACTACGGCGACTGCTGGGTAGACATGGCGCAGGAGGTTCTCGCCTCTCGTCGAATGAACCGTCCTCAGCGGTTGGTCATGTTGATTGGCCTCGCGGCGTGGAGGGTCTCCTACAAGCAGTCGCAGCTTGCCTTCACGAAAGATTTGGCTGACTCTGACCGCGCTGTGGCCCAGTCAACTTTGGAATCCTTCATCGCCATTCACGGCCACTAAGCTGGCCTTTCGTCCGGCCTGAAACTTTCTGAAAATAAAACAGACCAACACATCTTGAGCCATTACCATTGTGAATGTGGGAAACAAACCAACCCCCACGGAGGACGCCCAACATGACTACCGAAGAGATTCAAGAAGCCTTCTGCAACGCGATGCTCCAGCTACACCGAACCAGCCCCGGCAGTCGGGCCAACGTCGAAGCGTCCGACGAGTGCGCTCGCCTTCAAGACCTCGACCCCGATGCTTGTGAGATTATCCTCGAAGGCTTCCAGTTTGCGGCAGAAGAGGCCCACTGGGGCTAGCCGATACACTGACGAGACCGGAAGGTCGAAACGGGGGCGAC
>Ga0209337_1000265_pt1 | contig 41672 bp, 45 predicted proteins | sample LinPmetageLP53_FD_184044 | JGI IMG/M metagenome (GOLD analysis project Ga0209337, IMG submission 184044) | Marine viral communities from the Pacific Ocean - LP-53 (SPAdes) (version 2) | ecosystem: Environmental > Aquatic > Marine > Oceanic | place: Pacific Ocean | collected 2010-02-08
AATTATTTTATTTGACAAATATGTGGTTATTATGTTTATAGTTGTAGGAGCCGACCAACCCAGAAAAGTCGTCATCAACGGACCAACATTCATAAAAAAGGTGATGACCCTACTTTGTATACCATTTAGTGCTGCCAAGGCAATTGATTCATCCCTCGTAGTAGCACAATTATCACTATCAGAAATAAAAACCGGGGCAAGAAGATCTTTTAAAAATAGCGGAAGTCTGGAGCGCCCGATTTCTGAGTAATAAAAATTTGAGATAAGCTTTCGTATCGTATTGTTGGTATGTGCCAATTTATGGTACGGTGGCAGTATTATCTGATCCACTATCAGATGATGACCTTGGAGACCTCGGGTATAGTGGCCGACGGCAGCGTTGACGCCGTCGGATATAAATGGTGGGATTCCTAGTATTCCATCGACCTGAGCCAAGGCTCCCGGATTACCGTTTGACAGTCTTAGTCCACGTAATCTTAAACCTTCTAGGACATTCTCATCGGCAGCTATCGGTGCTTCTGCTATTAAATCACCAATTCGATTAGGAGAAGCTGCAAAATATATTCTTACTGTCTCAGATCCTACTGGCGGGATATCTAAATTTACAGAAGGTGTCCTTGGTCCCCACTCTATGTTTATTCTAGTGTTGGGTAGGTCTGCAAGTCGGGGGCCGAGAACGTTATCTGGAAATAAACGCTGTGCTTCAATTTGAGTTACTAAAGTTTCTGACCTTGTTTCAAATATATCGTCAATAAACGGATATTGTGTAAAAGAGTTCAACCTATTCGGCAACTGATTTGCCAATTGAGCGTTTAAGGCCTGTCCAAATTTAGTATCATTAAAATTTTCGGCACGAGGTGACCACGTCTCTGTTTCGTCGTCCCCAAACAATGACTTGGCTAAAAGGTCTGCCAACTCATTACTTATCCTAGCTATGAAAGCTAATATACTATCATACCATCCTGCACTTGGAAGACCATTAATAAAGGAGTCCATCTGAAATTGTAGGCTAGGTAAATCCCCAAGATTACACAAGGAGTCTATCTGCTTCATTTTAGCCTCTATGATATCGTCATACTGGCGTTCTAACTGTTCTCTTGTTAATAAAGCGTCTACCCTGAAAGGTGATATGTCTTCACAATAAGCATCTTCTGCGCTAGTTGACTCGTCACCTTCAGCAGGTCGATCCAAGAGGTCCAATTTTGCTTGCCCTATCTCATCGCCAAGAGCTTGAAAATATTCTCTCAGTACAGAATTGCTAAATCCAAGAACAGCGTATCTTTCATCGCCGGGGAGTAAGGACTCTTGTCTTTGGGCCATTAAGAGTGGTGTTTTTTCCAGAGGTGTTATTGTTGCAGCAGCAACAGCCCCAGCTACAACACTAAGACCGGTCCAAGCTGTATAATATCCTCCGTATTGTTGGAATCTCTCGATTGCTGCCGTTGTGTCTCCGTCAAACCCCTCAGTGTCAATCTCTCCAGAATTTATCATTTCGTTTATTAATGATAACAACTCATCTGTAGCATCCCCCTCTAGCAAAAGTTTAAGTTCATCAGGAGTTGTTATATTTGATACATCGCTATGCAGTTGTTCTAGTTGTTCTATCCGTGGCGGTGACATGGTTATTGTTTCTTTGTCATTCACTACTTCGATATCTTTATTAGACAGCCCAAATTTTTGTGCAAGCTCTATAAGGTCAATGCCTTCTGTATATTGATTGAGATCAGCCTGCCCATAATCTAATGATTTTATAGCAGATTTCAAGCCTGCTGCGGGGTTATTTGGCTGGTCTGGTCCACAACCCAATGATGCTTTCAGGGTATCTCTTAAAATACCATACATCAATTGTTTAACGAATTGTGTCAAAAGCCTATCCAACAAGCTAGTCCAAGCTTTCCACATATTTCTAGAGGGTGTCTTCCTAAACTTGAAAGATAGTGCTGGTCTGGCAGCAGGACTTCTCAACGCTCTAGATATTAACGGAGGATTGCCGTTTGGCTTCAATACGCTATCCTCAATAAATTCACCTATCACATCTACAATACAAGCCAATTCTCTGTTGACAAACTCCTCCGCATCCCGTAAGGCTTGGTCTGTAGCACTGGGATTATCTAAATATCTTATGCCTCGATTAATACCAACATCCACAATCTCAGAATAACTTTCATTGTTTTCGTTCTTTAATCTATTCTGGACGACCTTACTTTGAAGTATCTCGCCTTTATACCTAAGCACCGCAGTTCTTATAATTGATTTTAAAGATGCCTTACCGTTCACCAAATTAGCAAACATTATAATATCATTAAATATTTGAGCCTGTCCAGTACCACAAGAAGCACCAGCACTTACAATATTTTGATATAACTCTCTTTTATTGAATATTTCTGTTGCCTGAGTTGAGGTAGGTTTGGCTACCCTGTCGATCAATGAGAATATATTTGGAGGGGGAGCGATCTTTAACGATTTCTTTTTTCTTTCCTCACTTATTTTTGACGGATTTATGTTAACGCTTGGGATGGTATACCTGTTAAGAAAATCAGACCAAGTTGGCCAATCTGCTATTATCTTATCTTTTGTTTCATTTACTATATCGAATGATTTATATAGAAAACCCCACAAATAAGGTGAAACACCATTAAATACATTTGTATAAGCTTCCGAAGATACTGGTGTCGGTGCATCACCTCCTGATTTAGGCTTTGTGAAGACTGTATTGCCAATTGCTTGGGTATGCAAAGAGCCATTATAAAAGACATGAGATAAAGTCATATTGGGCGAAAAAACAAACTCAACATAATCATTTTCCGGACTTGTTATCTCAACATTATTGTAGGTGAAAAATGCTTGAAGTCTTTCTTGCAATGTTTGTAAAGACTGTATTTCGGAGGAAATATTAAACCCACCAATCATATCTGGTGTTATGTTTTCTATAAGCATCAACGATCTATATTGACGGAGAATATACAGAAGCTTTTCTATTTTTGACTCAATTGATGAAATAGTAAAAGAAGAATATCTAAATGGACCCCCTGTAACTAAGGACAATAGTATCTTAGATTTTTTATATGGAGAGTATTGTTCATCAGCAAGAGATGCATCGACGCCCGCACCTTCTAATTCATCTACAAACTCTTTCCCTAACCTAACAGCATACACCCAACGAGAACCCGGACGTACACTTAAGAAGCTCCTAAATTCCAAGGGAGAAGAAATATCATCTCCCGGATCTAATATCTGTGCCAAGTTTTCATCAGACAACTTACCAGCTATGCCCAAAATTTTTGTTAGTCCATAATTCTTAGCTTCAACTACTCTGTCTATGGTCGATTGATTCTCTGTATAATTATCATATCCTTCAGGTTCTATAGAATTTGTCCTCTTCACAAAATAATACATTTGTTCTAAGGAATTATAATACTTGACTTCTGATTGGTTTCCTGCTAAAGCATTATTTTGCCAGTCATACAGGTCAACCCCATCTGACTGCAACAACAAAGATGAGTTAATGCTGTTAACCTCAGTCTGTAGAGGTGCGTCTAAAACTGTATTCGATGGATATTGGAAGGTTTTTCTGAGTTTAGATAATGTTTCTATTGATTGGTCATAGTTTATTGAAGGCAACTGTGCCGCAGATTGCAATAAAATTTGTTGATCGCTTGGAGTCGATGATCCGCTAATCTCTGAAATAGCCCCTTGATTTTCTGGGCGTTGAGCTTCCTCTGTTGTAGAGGTCGAATAAACTACAGAGCTATTATCCGTTATCAATGTCTGAGCTATATTTTTTAATTGTTCTTCGGATTCTATTGGTGTAGACTCCTGAAGAGAGAAAAGATCGCCATCGATGACAGTTTTAGCATTTTGTGGATAAAGGGCAGAGTAAGCTTTGGCGTCCTGTAGGGACAAAAATGTATCTTCCGCTAAACCTGATCCCGCTAGAAGAGTTGATCCGATAACGGGCAACTCACCAAAATTTAAATAAATGTCGTGAATACCCTGTATAACCCAAGAGTTTCTTGGATCCTCATAAGAATAATCTATTCCACTTGCCACCAGTAATGAATTAGCAAATGGGTTAATGATATTTCTCTGTCTTCGTGTTATTGTCATATAATATATTACTTTAGTTAGTGTTATTAAACTTACTGTTTATATAACCATCTCCAATTGGAGATAAAAAGTTTTTCCCGTGGGACCATAGGTTTTTTTGATTTGCTTGCAAATCCCCAATTAACAGTGTCAAGTTAGCGAGAGTTGCAGGAGCAGAAGAAGGGACACCAGAGGCAACCGCTGCGGCGGCTATGGGTAGTGTCTCTTGAAGTTTTATTTCACACAATTTTGTAATCACGGCATTGATATCAGAAATTAAATCTAAATTCTGCATTAATGCTATTTGTAAATTTTTTCCCTTAACTAATGGTTGTAAATCCTGATCATTATTGCCGGCAATCAAATCAATGCCAAATATTAAATCATCTATTTTTAAACCTAAGGAATTTCTGGTATCAGTTCCTGTTACTATCTTTATACCCTCTCTCCCGATGATTCTTACAGCGTCCGCCTTAATCGCTATAGCTGATCTTTGAGGAGAAAATCCGACTTTACCTTCCGCAATACCAAAATATTCTGTAGAGTCGATGTCTTTTGCTCTTTGAGATATGTATATTCTTGCTGCGTCAAATTCCGGGCTCTTGTCTGTGACTACTTGTTCTCCGGAAGAGTTAGCTTCACGGGTTAATATCCCAGACATTCCTGCAATGATATCTATACATCCACAGTGGCTAATTGGCTGCCCACCATTACCACTACTTAAATCTCTAGGTCTGTCTCGTCCAAAAACTATAAACGTATTATTTTTTCCAGAATGAACTTTCTCTGAGCTTGATCTATTATAAGTGGGTACTGCCTCAATAAGAGGGTCGCCGTATATACCAGTATGATTTACATCAACTGTTAATCCTGTATGTCTTGGCCTCTTCGGGTTTTCGCTTAATCCGTCGAGTATTAAGGATCTTATTTTAGCCATTATGAAGGGATGTCCGCATAAGAAATACCAACCTCAAGGTCCATGGCAAGGAACTTTACAGGATCCTTGTTACTTCTATTATCGGTCTTGTTTCTTCTAAGTTCAAAATGAAGGTGCGGGCCAGTTGACCTTCCAGTGTTTCCGCTTATGCCTATCTGAGTACCATAATCTACCGTGTCACCTCTACTTACCAAAACATTATTCAAGTGCCCATAAAAGGTGCATATATTGCCAAATTTAGGATGTTCAACTTTAACCCATAATCCACCTCTTTGCTCGTCGTTAGACTTATTAACCCCAACAACTTTTCCGGGAAGGACTGACAAAATTGGTGTTCCTGTTGGGCATTTAATATCCACACCTGAATGTCCTTCTACTCCGGGTTCTCCTGTAGCTTTTGGTCTTTGCCCAAATCTACTACCATATGGATATGATGGCGCTGATGGAAAACGAGGTTTAAACTTTTTATTACTGGCTATGCTTTTCCTTGCGCTAGCAACTTGCTCATTAGCCGTGGTAAATTCCGAAACGCTATAGTTCGAGTCACAAACTGTATATCCCAATTGCACAGGAGCAATTCTATTAGAGTCGGTTTGTGGCGGCGTAGAAGCTTGTTCCGGAATGGGGTTTCCATCAAGACCTATCATACCGGGTGCCGTCCCTCCAGATCCGCCTGTTTTTTTGGCGGGGTTTTTGATCTCAGGGACTGGTGTAGCTACAGGACTTGCCGTTGGACCTTTTACAGCAGGGATTAAAGCACAAGGTACCACTTTTGATCGAGTGTCCACAAACACCCCCGCCGCTACAACTTTTAAAAATTTTCCGTTATTAAACTTCTGTGAAGTATTTTTTGGATCAAAGAAAGCAACCTCAGCTTGCTCGCCGGGCTGGGGGGCTGTTTCACTAGGCCCTATAAATTCTGGACAGGTTGCTTCTATAAGTTGTTTTTGTGAGCCTGCCACTGGTTCAGAAAAATACCCCATTACCTTGGGGATATAAGCTCGAACTGAATACTGAAAAGAACCCGGAGGGGCTTTGGTATCTGTAAATGTATTAAGTATATCAGTTGTTTCCGCAGATTTTACTATAGCAAATTGAGATCCGGCTCGACCTTCCCAGCTATCTACTCTATGACGTTCCGCCTCTTCAGCGATATATGAATTTCTATTTTCAGCAGACCACGGCTTTTCAAGTCTTCGATTATAGGCGTTAAGATTTTTTGTCATTTTTCGCCACCGTTGATAATATCAAATAAATTATCTTTATCTGAATCAGATAAGGAAGCCTCCCCAGAGACACTTTCTTTTTTGTGTACTAGGGTAGCAATTTTTACCAATTGTTCATTACTTCTTTGTAATGTTTCCACAAATTTTGCGGCGACCGGACCCGAATCAGCGTATCTCTCACGAGATATATTCATATATTCTTTTAACTCAGACAAAAGTATTTCTGTTTCTTGTCTGTCGTTCTTTATATTCTCTAACGCTTGTTCTATTAAATCGTTAAGGCTCTTCTTCATATTACTCCCCTAGCTTGTGTAATAATTAGACGCCTATTTAATTTCTCCCGCATCCCATTTCTTCTTAAATGTCCGATATCTTATTCTCATCTTGTTTAAGCAGCTAACTATCTGCTTTGTATTTAGTCCAGTTATCTCACGCATGTAAAGATAAACTGCTTTTTTGTTGAAGATTTCTATTTGCTCTATGTTTTTCATTAGAGTCAGAACAGCATCTAATACTTTTTGTTCATTATCCTTAAGATGCAGATGCTGCCATAACTCAACCTCAGTTAACAAAATTTCCCAAAATTGCTGATCTTCTGCTTTTTTAATGAAATCGTCTTCTCTGAGTGAGTCAACAACTTCAACTTCATGAATCATCGAATCATAATTAACTTCTCTTTTGTTTTTCTGGTTTTGTTTTTTGGCCTTGTGTGTAAACCAATTCTTTGTTACGACTGAAAAATAAGAAAAAGCCTTTGTTCCCTTATCAGGGTTAAACTTCCCAAGTATAGTAGTAAGCCAAATCTTACAATCATCTTTGAGCCTGTCTATATTTTCAAGGTTTGTATACTTGTATGTATAAACAATCTTATCAACCATTTCATTAAATGCAGGCTGTATTTCTTTTATATAAAGAGATTCTCTAGTGGCGTGATCTTCGCTACTGCAAAAATCCAATATTGCCCTCTCTGTATCTAACGTAAAATAATGGTTTGAAGTTCCCTTTTTCTTTTTAGATTTCTTCATTATCTTCTTCCTCAATTAATAAATTGCTGTCTTGGAAATCCTCTAATGAAAAAACCTCCCTATATGATCCTATGTCATTTTTTAATTCTTTGGTATGGGTTAGTAAACCACCTAAAGTTTCATCCCCATAGAAAACCTCTAGCTCATAAATATTCTTTAAATGGTTCTCATAATTTACAACTGTACTATGAAAATTTGTTATGTTGTCCGAGAAAAAACTAAATCTTTTTAAAAGTTCTCTGATATACCAAAAAGAAAAAACATTTAGTAAAAGACTTAATGCTAAGATGGTGTAAATCATTTCTTGATCCTTTTCTTCATAGCTTCTTTTTCTTTCTTGATATCTTCTTTGGTTTCTTCTATTGTTTCATTTACAACACTTCCGATTGACTTCTTGCTTGTTTGGAAATTTTTCTTTACAAGTGAAATTGGAGTCGTTAATTGTTTTTTAAGAAACTCTGTTTTGTTACATTCAGGGCAAGGAGTTGGATCCTGTCTGAACCCGTGTGATATTTCGAAAACAACCTCACACTCTTCGCACTTGTAAATATATCGAGGCATCAGGGCACTTCAAAAAGATTAGGTTCAGTCTTTTTTACAACCGGGGGGTTTAATACAATAACTTGATTATCCTTTACATCCAGATCCCACTCTGAAAGTAATTCTGTAATATCTGTTTCTTCTGTTAAACACTTCTGTAATGTCATCAGAAGAGCGCCGATAGCTTGGTTGGATAGTTTCATTTTTTAATCTCCTTTTTTAATTCTATAGCTGTCTGAGTCAAAATGTTCCGTAGAAAACTCAAATAATTCGGAATCTTCTACTGCTATCATTTGATGTTTTAATTCTCGTGAGACGTGAAAGTTCATTCCGGGTAGTAGTTCTAACTCTTCCGCTTTATTAATGTCCTCGTCCTCTCCGAATTTTACAATCATTTTGCCAGATTGTAAATAAAATACTTCATCTTTTATTTTATGGTAGTGCCAAGAGCATCTTTTGCCTTTTTCAAAATAAAGAAGTTTTCCACAATATTCTTCTTTGTTGACAATCCATTTTTCATAGCCCCACCCTTTGGGTACGTGTTTAATCTTTGAAGAAGTCATAATCATTTATCCCTTTGTCATCTATGTAAGCATCCCCGGCAGGTTTACCAAGGAACAATTTATGATAATTAACTCCCCAGTCATTTAGTTGTCCCAAAGTTAAGTCATAAAATTCTTCGTTTGCTAGTAATGAGTTATTATTAAAACGCCCCATTCCTCTAGCCGTCAGGAAGATAATTGTATGTCCCTCGCCGTACAGTTGATTTACTTTTTTAATTCTATTTTCTTTTGGAGTTGCAGTAGAGTAATCACCGCCGCTTGAGTTACATATGGTTCCATCAATGTCGAAGATATATGTCGTCATTTTTGCCTCTCCAAGATAGCGGTAGTTGAATGATCCCCTATGCGATCAAAATATACAACCTCATTAGTGTGTGATGATCCGATAACCGGTTTTTCTCTCCAATCAGATCCTACCACCATTGCTTCAGGGGAATATTCTTTAACCATATCCTCTAGTTCTTTTGGGGTATTGAAAATAACAACTTCGTCAACACAGGAAAAACCCTCTAACATAGATTTTCTATTCTGCTGTGTATTAAAAGGCCTACTCAATCCTTTGTCTATTTTAACCTTATCATCTGAGTCTATACCTACTCTAAGATTATCCCCAAGGGATCTAGCAAATTGTAACATTTCTAAATGCCCTATGTGTAGTATATCAAAACATCCGTTTACCCAAATATTTTTCATACTATTCCAATTCCTTTTTTCTGGACAACACTTGTGGCGCAGGTATTAGCAAACTCTATTGCTCTTTCAATAGACCGGTGTTTTATGTACGAAGAAACAAGCCCAGCAATGAAAGTGTCACCAGCACCAGAGGTATCTCTTATATCGACTTTTGGCACCGGGAAAACCCTGTCTAAATACCGACAACCGTCAGGTCCTAGGGTTACCACCATCTTATTAACAAAATTAGGAGGTAGTACATTTTTAGTGCGATCAAACTCGAAATTATTTATCTTAATGAATGTAATTTTCTCTGCCCAAACATCTAGTATTTTTTTAGTATCTAAGAAAGTAAGTGGGTGGCTTTCAGAGATCTTTTCGATGTCTTCTTCAGAAAGATATCCTTTATCATAGTCTGATATTATTACAGCTTCATAATCATCAAAGTTAATTGAGTCCAGATCAACACTTCCATATGCGTGGTCACCTGTATCCACTCTTAAAACTATATAATTTGTCCTATAGTCAACATATCTTTTTTTTGAAATATCTTCCCAATTTTTATTAGTAATAATTTCTACATTGTCACCGAAGGATGATATGTTATTATATACATTCATTGCCATACCACCAGTTGATATTTTCATATCATTTAGATGCGGCTCTTTTCGAAAAACTGGCACAGGAGCAGCAGGGGCTAATCTGTCACAAGCTCCATAGATAAAAATATCATTGCAACTCTCCCCAATAACAAGTATCTTCATTATCCCTTGATCACATCACAGATAAAGTCGATGTCCTCGAAACTCATCTCTGGGTAATTGGGCACAAAGAATCCTGTTGAGTGAATTCTGTCGCTCATTGGATCGTGAAACTCTCCGTATCTCTCAACCCAAAACGGATGAAGACCTAAATTGCCAGCAGCAAAGACTCTTGTCTCAATTCCATTCTCAACTAGTCTATTTACAATCTCTTTTCTATGTTCCGTACTAGTGGCTAGAGCGCCAAAAGAGATTGATACCGGGACAGTGTCCCCCCAGTCTTGAAACTCAAAGTGACCTTCGAGGTTCTTCGCATAGTGAAGGTGATTTTCGTTTCTTCGCTTAGAAACCCATTCTGCTTTTTTAATTTGTCGAAGACCTAGAAAAGCCTGAAGATCCGTTGCTCTAAGGTTAAATCCGGGAACAAAAAAGGTGAATGGCTTATGAAAATCATCAACATCATGATCGTCCATAAGTTTAGAGTATGCTTCCTCATTTAAATCTTTGCCCCATCCGTGGCTCCTGAGCATCAACAACATTTCATATAGTTCTTCGTCGTCGGTGTTCACCATTCCGCCTTCGATTGTCGATAGCTGATGTCCAAAGTAAAAAGAGAAAGAAGCCATATCACCAATAGATCCAACTCTGGTTCCGTCTTTGTATGCTGCGCCTAAAGCAGCGCAAGAATCTTCAAGTAGGCAAAAGCCATACTTCTCTTTAAGACTTAAAAGTCTTTCTTTGTAATGAGGTACACCAAGAACCTGCACAAAGATAACAGCATCTGGCCTATCCTCTTCACAAATTCTCTCTAGTTGGTCTAAATCCATTCCATAAGTGTTTGGATCGGTTCCAACCATAATAGGCTGTAGCCCCAGTTGAATTGCCGGAGATATCGTCGTTACCCAGCCCACTGCCGGAACAGCGATCTTTTTGTTCTTAATTCTTCCTGCCATCATTGCGGTATATACCATAAGCAAATTAGCTGATGATCCTGAATTATTGAACACTGCTCTTTTAGTTCCAATAAAATTAGCCCAAGCATCTTCTACTTCCCAAGTAAGATCTCCCTTGGTAAGGCGAGGATATCCCTTTAACCACTGACACAACGCATCAATGTCTTCTTCGTTAATAGTTTCTTTTGCAAGTGGGTACTTAATATTCACGTTTACTCCGTTTGGTTATAGTTTATCTGACCAGTATTCGATCATCTCATCTAACATAGATTCGAATGTATATTCAAATTGTACATCAATAACTTCTTTTAGTTTACCCGTGCTTCCTTTTAAATGATTTAATTCTAAAGGTCTCATAAACTTTTGGTCTTGTTCAACATAATCTAAATAATTCATACCTAGCTGAGAGAATGTATAATCGCACAATTCTCTAACGCTATGTGAAATTCCTGTGGAGCAGACGTAATCATCAGAGTGGTCAAGCTGCAAAAGTTGCCACATTATTTTAACATAGTCTTTGGCGTGGCCCCAGTCTCTTGTGCTATCAAGATTTCCTAGAGTTAATTTGTCTTGTAATCCTTTTTTGATCTTAACTGCGCCCATAACCACCTTATTGGTCACAAAGCTAGTTCCCCTGCGAGGCGATTCATGATTAAATAAAATTCCATTTGAACCAAAAATATCGTATGAATTTCTATAGCAACCAACAAGATTATATGCACACATTTTAGCGCACGCATATGGACTTACTGGAATCATTGGTGTAGTTTCCCTTTGGTATCCATCGCTGTCAATAGAATTACCAAACATTTCCGAACTACTTGCTTGATATAATTTAATGTCCTGATTAACCAGTCTTATTATTTCTAAAAGATTTAGAGTTCCCTTTACAATCGTATCAGTTGTGTATATTGGCTGATCAAAACTAACTTTTACGTGGCTTTGAGCGGCTAGATTATAAATTTCATCTGGGTTTACTTTGAGAATGACATTAAGTAGGGAAGACATATCACACATATCAGCATGATAAAGATTATTCTTTATTATAGGGTAAAGGTGTTCAATTCTAGCTGTTTGATTTTCTGGTATTGAATTTCTTTTTAAAGTTCCGTGAACTTCATACCCCTTATTCAGAAGAAGTTCCGCCAAATAAGATCCGTCTTGTCCATTTATCCCCGTGATTAATGCTTTTTTCATTTTCTAACTTCCGGATAATTCTTTTCAAACCACCTGATTGTGTTTTCTAATGCTACATCAATATCGGTAAATTGTAAATTAGGAAGTGTTTTTTTCAGTATTTCTTTACTAGATGGCCTCTTCATCTGCCCGTTTGGCTTATCTGTTAACCACTTTATATTGTCCAATCCATATACCTGAGATATTCTCTCTATCAAGGATTTGATTGTTATCTCTTGATCTCCAGAAACAATTATTTTTTGTGGTAGAGATTCTTTTTCAAATAGCTCTACACAGGCTCTAGCAACATCTTGAGCATATAAAAATTCCCTTGTTGGTGTTCCATCACCCCAAACCTCTAAAGACGTATTATTTTGCTTTGCCAAATAACCCTTATGGATTAAACTTGGAACAACATGTCCATCTTCAAGATTAAAGTTATCGTTTTCACCAAAAATGTTTCCGGGAATTACGGAACAATACTGTCTGTTATATTGTTTCCGATAGGCTTCAATTTGAACATCTACCATCCTCTTAGAATAGGCATATGATCCGTGGGCTTCGAAAGGAGCGCCGTCGTGTAATGATTCTTCTTTTAAAATCTCACTGTCAGCAGGGAAAGCACACACAGATGAAAAAGCTATCAATTTTTCTACATTGTGCTCATGAGCATAGTGTATCATATATGTATTCATTAATATATTGTCAAAATATTGTTGTGCCGGAGTGTTTAAGTTCTTTCCAATACCGCCAACTCGGGCAGCGGTATGAATTACATAATCTGGCTTTTTCTTTAAAAACAATTTATCAATGTGTGATTCTTTTGTGAGATCATATTCCTCTCTGTGTGTGAATATAAAATCGTATTGTGGATATAGACTTGATATATCCCTTATTGCCGATCCGACTAATCCTCTTCCACCTGTAACCAATATCCTTTTTGTCATCGATTTCTAAACCTTCTTTCCCAGACTGGTGGGCTAAGTGTCCAGTTATCATATGGCAATTGAATCCTACCTGACTGATCCTGAGAATAGATTGAAGCAAACAACGGTGCATCATTTGCGTGGTAAGCTTCTTGGACTGGAATGTGGTCTCCTTGACCCGGATTCCAATCACACTCTAATACCAAACTGGGAGAAAGATATACTTTTCCGCCCACTCTCTGCGCTCGGAAGGCAAGATCGTGACAGCACATATTTAAATGTTCAAATCTGCAATCCCAACCACCAAGGTACCTAAAAAAATCTGTACTATACATACCCACAGGTGCTATCATTGAATCTTCTGGAATACCGGGCAATCTTTGGTCAGGGTGTGTCCAAGCTTTCCAGTAATCATCTGGGGGCATCTTTCCAGAATAATTTTCTCCCTCAGAATATCTTACAACAACAACGTCTTCTTTTTTCAGAGTCTTACGAAGATCGATACACTCCTTGATCGCTCCGGGTAGAAATCTTCCATCATCTGAACCCCACATCATAAATTCACCCTCAGCCAAGAGGGTTGCCATTTGAGCACATCGAGTTGGAGTTCCGAAATCTTTTAAAAATTTAAAATTTGATTTACTCATCAACTCTGCTGATGGGTAGTTCGGGCCAACGATCACCAATTCCCAAGTATATGGAGCGGCTGAGGCGGCAAGGGAAGAATACATTGATTCCCACATTTGAGATCTGTGGGCTGGCATACATATAGAAACGTCATACCTAGCTGTCATTTTTAAATCTCCTCTCCCACACTGTGGGGGCTTTTTTCCAATTATCCATTGCTAAACGAGAGTTAATATTTGAAGTCCAATTAGGATCTCTATATCTCTGATGCAACAATGGTTCATCATGTTGATGTTGGCATATAAATATTGGCATATGATCTCCTGTGCCTCCGGGCATATGATCACAAGTAAACAGAGGAACCTGAGCCATCGTTACTTTTGCACCCATAAATTGAGCACGTATTGCCATATCTGCATGTGATGCCCAAGTCCCCTCATAAGAACAATCCCAACCCCCCAAAGAGTTAAAGAAGTCAGCATGTAGAAATGCTATATTGAATAGCCACCAATCTTGTGGTAGGTATGGAGAAGACGCAGGAGTTGATCTTATTTTAAAATATTCATCAGGTTGTAGCGTTTCTCTTTCAGTGCTGCCCTCTTGTCCTTCATAATACTTGGCCACCAACACATTTGAAGGGTCGCTGCCTAATAATTCAAATTGGTCAATGCACTTATCTAATGAATCCTCAAATAATATACAATCATCTGCGAACCAAGTATATATCTTGCCCTCGCAAAGAGATGCAGCAATATTAGAAGCTCTAACAGGTGATCCGTAATCTTTTACAAATTTAATATTCTTAAGATCTTTTAGAGATTCAGGTAACTGATTAGGTCCGCAAATAATTAATTCAAAAGTTCTTTTAGTTGACTTTAAAATAGATTCGTAAAGACTTTCTAATCTTTCAGTTCGGATACTGGGTAATATTATCGATAATTCAGGCTTCATTATTTTTGTTCACCATATATTCTAAAACTTCGTTAACCGAATCTTCTAAAGATATTTGCGCCTCAAATCCCAAAATATTCTTTGCTTTCGAAACATCGGGAATTCTTTTTTGAACATCATATTCATAAGGCTCATCACTAGTATATGAAAATTCCTCTTCTTTGTTAACAAGATTCCACACTATTTCTGCCAGTTCTAAAACAGTTGTTGCCCTAGAGGTTGAAATATTGAAATCTTCATTCTCGGCTGCCGGACTCTCCAAACAAAGGCGAATACCCCTAGCGATGTCCTTACCGTTAGTGTAACACCTAACTTGTCTACCATCGCCAAGAATGTGCAATGGACTTTGACCCTTTAATATCTTATTAATTATATCTGGAAGAACATGGCTCAGCATTAAATTAATGTTTCCGCTTTTAATCTTATCCTCGCCAATAGCCTCTTCTTCTCCAACGCCTACACAATTAAAAGGTCTAATAATACTATAAGGAACACCATACTGCTCATAAGCACCTTTACAAAAATATTCTGTTGCCAGTTTTTGAAATCCGTAAGTGCTATATGGAGGTGGACATCTTTCAATTTCTTCCTCAGGAGTTGGATATAGATCTGTGGACTCATATACCATACTACTTGATAGCACTAGAATTCTTTTTAGGTTATGATTCTTATTAAGATTGATCGCAAGATCAAAAGTATTTGCCATTATTCTTTCGTTTGTAGCCAATAAATCATAAGCATACTTATGAAAATAACTAATACCGCCAATCATAGCAGCAGCGGCGATGATATACTCGACATCAAGCATTTCAGATGGTGGGTTCTTAGTGTCAACATCAAGAACATCCATCTCCAATAAATGAAAATCTGGATGGTTATCGTGAGGTCTAGTGACCGGGCCATATTTTGAGAAATTATCAATTCCTATAATACTATAACCCTTCTCCAGTAACTCAGAACACAAATATGATCCGATAAATCCCTGACTTCCTGTGATTAAAATCTTTTTCTTCATTATTATTCCCTCATACCATCAAAAACTGTTGTTTTGTATTTTCTGTTTTCTTCTAACAGGCTGTCAAAAAATCTAACTGGCAAGTCTTTACAGATCTTTGCCAGCGCAGCCGTATCTTTTGGCAGACACATACCACCAAATCCTCTGAAATTGTCATTGCATTCTAGATAATTATCAGAGATGTGTTTTCTCTGCACCACTGCGTTTTTTATGTTTGCATAATTTACACCGCTAGCCTTGCAAGCTTCATAAAAACTATTAGCAAAAACAACTAGGGTAGCATTATACACATTATTAAAATACTTGGAAAACTCTGCTTCGGCTGGAGTTAATCTAACAAACTTATCTGGCAGCCTACCGTGAGCTTCTTTTATCTTCTTATACGCATCGTCACTGTGTGTTCCAATCATACAGACATCGTGATGTTCTGTAAAATCGGTAATTGCACATCTTTCTCTTAGGAATTCCGGGACGAAACTAACTTGTGTGCCCAATAGGGTTGATAGTTTGTCTGTTGTTCCCGGCGCTACTGTTGATTTGATAGCAATGTGTCCTTTATAACTGACACTGTGTAATTCAGAGATTACGCTCTCAACTATAGAAGTGTCACAGCTTCCATCTCTAGATTCTGGTGTTGGAACACATATAAAAACAATTTCAGTAGCTAGTACATCAGAAATAGAAGTATTTAATTTTATATCGTGAACTTTTACGTTATGTCCGTTTTTCTCAAAACCAAACTTACAAGCATTGCCCACAACTCCAAGCCCAATAATACCTATCTTCATTTTATGGCCTCCACATTTAAACTCATAAGTTTACCGTTAGTTTTGTCCATATGTGGAAGATATGCCTGACTGTAGTCATCTACGTGCGAATGCTCTGTTTTTCTCCAGTCATACCTTCTAACTGTCTTGAAACCAATCTTTTGCAGATCTTTCTCGATCTCTTCAAAATCCCAACAGTGGAAGTGGAAATCAAAATCGTATTTTTGTCCACCATATAGAAGACAATGTATATTTTCTAAATTGCCATCTATTAGATATTGTTCACATACTGCTCGGAAATCAGGGATGGCTATCCTCAATATTCCACCGGGCTTTAAGGAGTCAAACCAACTCTTAAGAGCTTCAGACCAAGTATTTTTAAAATGAGTGGATGATTTTTTTGGGAAATGCTCTAAAACGTGGCAAGCATATATAAGGTCTACATCTTCAAACTTTTCATGAATCTTCGTTACATCACATATAACATCTGGCTCTGTCTCTTTTCTGAGATCAACATTTACAAAGCCATACATTTTCTTATCGCCGGAGCCAATGTTAAGTTTCACCAGTTTGTTATCCGACATAGCCCATCTCCTTGTAACTTTTTGCTATTTCCTCTTTTGTATCTTTCTTAAATCTTCGTTCCCAAACTTCTGGAGAGTTTTTCCAGTTGTCTAGCTCAAGATGGATTCTCGTAGTTGCAATTTCTGGGGTTGCGTACATTGTATCAAATATTGGCTTGTCAAAGAAAGTCTGAGCATCAAAAATTGGTGCGTGATCGACTGTCTTTCCTACAAAGTGATTGCAGGTTGTCGCATCTAATTTTGAATCATATAACTTTCCGCCGTCGGCCTGTACTCTGAACATTAGGTCGTGCAGTGGATGATTAATATATTCAAACTGACAATCCCATCCGCCCAACTCTTTGAAGTATTCCGTACTCATCATATGATGCAATGAAATCTTATAATGTTGAGGTATTCCGGGAAGCCTTAATTCATCGTGAGCCCAAGCTGTCCAGAAATGAGGGGGCAATGTTTGCCCAGAATATTCTGCCCCTTCTCTGTATCTCATATTTATGACATCTTTTTTTCCACAAATAGAATCATATGTTTCGATTGCAGTATCAATAGCGTTTGGTAAAAAGATAGCATCGTCAACACAATGGTATGTCAACCTTCCCTGACAAGCAATAGCACCGATTTGGGCTGCACGAGTTGGGGCACCGAAATCCTTTATGTGTGTAATGTTATCAAAATGTTTCATATTGTCAGGTAAGTCAAAAGGACTTACTAGCACCAATTCAAAACTGTGGTTTCGGCAGGAATTAAATAAACTTCCATACAACATCAACCAATTGTGTGTTCTAATAGCCGGCATTAAAACCGATACATCATATTTCATATCCTATAGCTCCAAATGTTTTTTTCCAGAAGTGAGTTGCCGTATACTTTTCTTTGTAAGTCTCGTGTCCCCGTGAGGCGATCTTATCTCTTTCTTCTGGATTGTTTAAGTAATAATTAATCTTGTTCTTTAGATCTTCAACATTCTCGTACTCTACATAATCCTCACCCGGAGTCAGCATTTTACTAGTAGAATCATTTTTTCTCTCCAGCATCATAGAGCGGCTGGCTAATATTTCCCACACCCGACCTTTACATTGGTCGCCGACATCTGATCCCGGAAAGTTAATGCTTATTTTACTCCTGCGAATATAAGAAGAATATTCTGAGGGTGTTAACCCCTGTTCTCGTTGTCCACCTTTTATTAGAATTTGAGTTCCCGAACTTACCAACTGATTGAGATAAACCTGTCTTTCTTGGTGCCGAGTGCTTCCAATAAAACTTACAGGTATATCTTGGTCTTCAGTTGGTTTATAGAGATTCTTGTCCTGAGGTGCCCATAACCATAACATCTTCTCTCCATAAGATGTAGGAATAATCTTTTCAGACCCCCAACAAACATGAAGATCTGCATATCCTTTACTTTCTAATTCAGAGACTTCAGATATCCCCCAGTCAGGTCGCATATCAGGCCACATAAAGATAATCTTACATCCTAATTCTCTGAAATATTCATAACTCTTGTCTGTGGGATTAAGATGTGATTTTCCCAACAATGAGAAAATAACTATATCTGGCTTTTCTCTCTCACAGAGAGTGGGAATAAATGTGTCAATATGCTGTTTTTTTACTAGAGCATATTCATCCATATGGGCTACACTAAATTCTACGTTATTGAATTCACAACTGTTTAGAGAACCAAATAGATTATGGTAATTGTTAGTCAATCCCATTTGGGGATTAGCCTCGCACCACTTTTCAGTTATAAAAAGAACCTTCACAGATTTATTTTTCATTATAAAAATCACCATACTCAACCAGAATAGTGTTCTTACCATCAGTTCTGTTGTATGCTTTTTGATATGCTGGAAAAATATCTTCTGGTTCTTTCAGTCTGATAATTTCAGTATTCTTCAACATTAGTCTAAAACCCTCTGTAAAGTCTCCAACATGCTGAGCTTGGGGATTTAAGGGTCGTTCGGAACCAATTCCGGTTCTGATGATTACCTTAGGGTAATATTCACCGTGAGTAAACGTTGGCATACGGTCCAAGTGGTTGATTAACTGATTGGCAGCAAGAATAAGAAAATTCCATCGTGGATAAACACTTATTGGCACCTTTCCAGTGACTGCCAGACCGTTAGTAATTCCCATCTGCATTTCTTCGCAGACAGGCATCTCAATCAATTTTTCTGGATCTATGTCTTTTAGTGTATTAGACATTGCTGTTCCCTTGTAGGCCACAGCCTGCCCCAAGAAAACTGTGTCTTCTTGTTCTCCCAAATATTCCATAGCACGTTTTAGTTCATCAAAGTATTTAACCATTTTTTATACCTTTAAAATTGTACTCTAGAGCCAGCGCCTGCGTGAGGATACTTGTCTAGATTGTATCTATAATATGTTACATATTCATCTTGTACGCCTTCATAAGTTAAGACTGAAGAGTTCCACGTAGCTCGTGTATCTGTACAAACTGACTTGCCATTATCCTCTATGACAAAATGAATTGGAAGTTCGTGGTTTCTAGAATATTTGATACATTCATGGGCTTGTCCGGTTTCAGAAGTCATATCCCCCATAAAACAAAATACCCTTCCACTTCCTCCGGATTTTTTAATACTAAGAGCAGCACCCACGGCAATGGGAATAGCTCCAGTTACAATCCCTGAGTTAAAAACATTATGTTCATTAAAACAGAGGGATATTGATCTGCCATCTAAACATGCTTGCTCGACTTCTTCTGAAGGAACACCTTTCAGGAGACATTGATAATGACTTCTCCAAGATCCGAAAACCCAATCGTCCTTGCCAATATTAAATCGATCAAAAATCTCAATAATCTGTTCTTCATTATCATTATAAAGATGAACAGGGGCTTTTATCTTTGCGTTATTAAAATGTGCAGCGATCATATCTTCAAAAGCAATTAACTGATCTTTAGTGTAGAGTGCCACTTTAATCTCCTAGTATTTTTCGTTTTAGTTTTATCTTAGTCATATTCTTAATTTCATCTACGGTAGATTGACCAAATTTACTTCTAATCATATCATGATATTCAGGTCTGTTATAATGTGAATTAAAAGCATTGTCCCTAAATTCTACAACTTCTCTTGCAGTAATATGTTTAGTAGCTAATGGCTTGATTTCATATGAGTGTTGTGAATAAGCCTGATAACTATCTGGAAGATCCCAGCCTTCCTTTTTAGCTTGAATATGTAATGCTGAGCCGGGATAAGCCATTGTACAGTAAAAGTTAGAAAATTCACAATTAAGATCATTTGCCATGTCAAGCGTGTCTTTCATGGTGTCTGCTGTGTCTTCTGGAAGTCCAAAAATGTAATTACCTATAACATTTATACCTGAGTTCCTAATTTCTTGGACTAAATCTCTAATATTTACCTCTGTAAATTTGCCCTTAATCACATCTTTTCTTACGGTAGCGTTACCCGATTCAATTCCTAAAGCTAACCAATTAACGCCAGCATCCCTAAGAGCGTCTAAATACTCTGGACGAACTGTATCGATGCGAGCATAAGCCCAAATATTGAAATCAAATTCTCTTTCTTTTAATTTTTTACAAATCTCTAGAAAGTGATCCTTTCTTAGAACAAACATTTCATCAGCTATTTTTACGTTGCGGATTCCCATATCATGAATTTTTTGAAATTCACCCATAGTGAAATCTACGTCCCACCACCTAAATCGACTCTTTGATTGTAGTCCATTTTCTACGTTATTGTTCCCGAAAGGGGCGTTAATGCAACAAAATGTACACTGATAAGGGCACCCGAGACTGGTATAAAGTGAGGCAAACGGTTCCCTGTCATTGTTATTAGACATAGCATGCCAATTGGCCGTTCGATATAGGTGCATAGGCAATAGATCCCAAGCCATCCCCGGTAGTTCGTGTTCAAGTTCTTTCTGCGGGACAACTGGAGCCGGACGGGTACAAATTATATCGCCATTATCCCTGTACCATAATCCCGGAATTTTATCTAAGTGAATTGGATTGTCCATATCACTTTGCAATAATCCATCAACAGTATATGCCCCCTCTCCTTGACAAACAAAATCTGCTTTTTCACTATTCATTGTTTCTCTAGAAGAAGCCGAAGGGTGGAGTCCGATAAGAACAATCTTTGAAGATGATCCAGAATCTTTAAGTTTGTCGCATAAAACGCTAGCCCCATACATATTTTGTGTGGATGCTGATGGCTGTTGCCCATAGATAACCATTGCCACAAGGCGTGGATTTATATCCAATATTCTTTTAGCACTCTCATCTGGATTTAGACGCTCAGCTTCACAATCTAAAATTGCAACAGAAAACCCATTTTTACGAGAATGTTGAGCTAGTAACCCCGCCCAGATTGGTGGTTCAATAGCAGAATAGTTTTTACTTAGTTCTTGATATATTATACCAGCCCCGTTTGGTTGCACGTATAAAACATCTACATTATTGGAAGCCATTTATGAATCTCCTGTTTTTATTAATAATTCGCATACCAAGGAGATTCAATAATCTTATAACTTTTAATCAACTGGGTGATCCCAACATCTAAATCTCTATTACAAATCATTCCCTTATCATATGCTTTTTGACTACTGACTTCATAATCTCGTACATCAGGGTCAGAAGTAAATTCAGCTTTAATAATTTCTAATGGTAAATGCTCTTTTATTTTCTGTGCCAATTGAAGCTTATTCATATTAATAGTATCATTACCGATATTGTAAGTCTCATTTTTACAAGTGTCCCAGTTATCAATCACATACTTGAAAGAATCACATACATCATGTATATGGACATAATTTCTCATAAACTCACATTCGTACAATACAAGTACTCGATCCCTAAGAGCCTTTAGTACAAAATTGTTTACCAATAAATCAGTTCTCATCCTAGAAGATGGTCCAAAAACTGTAGCCAAACGAAAAGTCAGGTGGTTTTCAACTTCTCTTATGGCTGTTTCTGCATCTACTTTTGTTCTGCCATATAAAGAAATTGGGTTGAGTGGGGATTCCTCTGTGCATACCGCTCCGTCACCCGTTCCATATCCAGAGTTGGTGCAGGGGTAAATTATCCTCTGGTCTTTTGACTTATTTTTTGCTAACCATTCATTAACTTCAAAGTTGATCTCTTTGGCTGCACGAGGGTCTTGATCACACAGAGGAAATCCAACCAAGGCGGCCAGAGGAATAATAATATCTGATTTTGATGCATATCTTTTTAGCGTATTTAAGTCTCTTACATCAGCATTTACAAAATCAAAATTATCGTTTGTAGTATATCGAAGCAAACTAGTTGCATCATACATTAAGTTATCATATGCAACTACTTCGTGACCATCCTTCAACAAGACATCTGTTAGTTCACTTCCAATATAACCTGCACCACCAGTAATTAATACTTTCATTTCCAGCTAATCTCCCAGTCCTTAAAGTCTGCTGCTAAACAGTCAATTTTATAATCTTTTCTGCCACCACAAATTTCCTGAATCTTATTCTTTGCAGTGTTTCTAATCCCGTTTAATCCGTGTGTTAATTCAAGGTCGTTTCCATCCTTGATCCCTTTTCTATAATTTGATTCATTGTGCCAAATGTGTAAATTCATTTGTGACAAAACTACAATCGCACGGATTACATCAGAACCAATTGCGCCATCAGTACTATCAAGGCACATTTGGATATCGTGTACAATATCTTCAATCTCTTTCGCATATTCTTCTTTATGCTCTGCTATAAATACTTCTTTCAATTGTGCGATAGAAAGTCGGTCAACTAACTCAGATAATGTTGGAAGGTATTTTCTTTCCTTATTGCTCATTGGTTTCTCCAGTAAATTGTTCAAAATATGATGTATATGAATTCACGTTCTTTGTCCCAAACAAATGTTTATATTTATAAAAAAGCTTGGCTTCTTCTTTGCGTTGGTTTAAGTTTGTTGTTTCACTCTGGGATAATCCTCCAGCTAAATATAGTCCGACAACAGCTTCAATTTTCTTAAACTTTGAACCATTGTCCACCGCTCTAAGCCACATATCCCAATCATTTGAAAAGATATAGTTTTTATTAAATAAACCACATTTTTTGTGCATTTCTTTTCTCCACAATGGCATTGGTCCGGGTAAACACTTTATCATACTATTTTTGGAAAAATCATAAGTAGAATGTTCGTAAAATTTGTCATCTGAAGTGTTATTATCCATTGTCTCATTTGGGCTGTCTGTTTGCAAGCATTGCCCATACACTAAATCAATACCCGGATTTAAATGCAAATGTTTAGACAAGATAGACAAACAATCAGGATCTCTTATATCATCTATAAGCCCGAATGTTAAAAAGTCTCCCGTGCTCATCTCTATGCCGATGTTTAAAGCTTCGGCAATACTAATCTTTTCGTCCATTCTTTTGTATATGATATTATCATAAGTGGCCGTGTATTCTTTTATTATTTCATACTCATTATCAGGTGAGTTGGCATCTATGATAATAAGTTCACAATTACTAAAGTTTGTTTGAGAAACAATACTATCCAAAAAGCTTCTAATATATTTTGATCCATTATACATTGTACCAAGAATCGTAATCTTGGGAAATTCAATTGGAGGAAGAAAATCTATCTTATCATACTTTCCTTCTAGTGCATTTCGGAAAACATCTAGTATACTTTTATTATTTTCACTCAATATGTCTATTAACTGTTGAGGTTTACTTGAAAAATAATCCTCACTAGCAACGCCTAGCATACCATTAGTTATGAGCTTACAACCTAAGATCCTAGCCTCTAAAGCAACCCTACTGTATGATTCGATCCATTGTGGGAAGAAAACTAAACTGTCAACCTTTGATAACTCTTTAACAAAATCCTCATATGACTGATTTTTGATCATCGTATATTGAATATTTTTTTGCCGGCAATACTCAATTGCAAAAGGCATTCCTTTATTTCTATTCGATGATTCCATTATTGCATAATCAATAGTCTTTTCATTGTTCATGCTTTCCCTAAGTACTTCTATTTGGTAATCCGTCCATAGATTACCTCCAAGGTTACAAATGTTTGATCCAACTAAATTCTTTTGAACAATTTCAGAATGAAGCTTGCTCTGGCATAATACAGCCCTAGCTTTAGAGAAAAAGTCTTTATTTATTACCATATTTTCTGGTACTAAAAAATTATCAAAAAATGCTGGGTTATTGTTGGCAGCATATTTATGATCATGCTCTAAAATTATGTATTCTACTTCTTTCTTTAAGAGTTCTTTGTTTTCTTCTGTAAGGGTCATAAAGTTTGCAACAATAAAGAACTTATCCTTATTCTCTAATATAAAAGAAGGAGTTAACTGAGTACATTGAACTTTTGTAAACGAATATGAGTCGGTTAAGAGACTCATTAAGTTATCGTTATAAAATTCAGCGCCGCCATTAACTCCTTGTTCTAAGAAGAAATCAGAAACAAATACTACCTCTCTAATCATAGCTCACAACTTTATTCAAGATGTTTTGCCATTCGCCGGCGTCTTCTTCGTCCGGGGTAGTCAGATACTCATTGACTGAGTCAAAGAACTTTTTATATTGGTTTTCAGCAGAAAACTCTTTTTCTAGGTAGACCTTTAGCTCTTCTGCTTGTTTCTTCTTCACATTGTTCTTGTTATAACATTCTCTAAGTGTTTTTTTGAAGTGGTCTTCCTCCACATAACACCATTTCGACTCTGCTACCAGAACACCATCCCAGACAGCTTCAGGCTGAATTTCCTTTAGTTCATATCTAATTTTTGAAAACATTGGAACCTTTTTTGTCTTACCAGATTTTTTATTCTTCTGATTAGCGTATAAAAAGTCAACCTGTCCTGACCAAGCAGGTGCGGCAATAGGTAATCCACTATATGCTGCTTCGTATATAGGAAGGCCAAAACCCTCTCCGTGAGTAGCTGTAAAATAAGATTTTATCTTAGGATGTTTATATAAAGAATGTAATTCTCCGTCAGTTAAATTACCGTGTAAAAGGTAAACATTACATTTTCTATCTTCGTACTCCGGGGCATTAACAATACCCGTTAGAAAATCTGTTACATGAAACTTATCTGGTACCGAATGGTTCATCTTGTGACACTTAATCACCAACCCAACATCATCGTCTTTAAACTCGTCCAGAAACCATTTAATAGAATTTACTAAATTTTTTCTGGGACTGTCTTGTGCCACAGTCATAAAGTTAAAATCGTTCTTTAACTCTAGTTCTAAATCAACTTGATCGTGATACTTAACAGGATACCCAACTACTTCTACAGGAACCGTGCATTTTAATGCACCTACTGGCTGTTTAGTCTGTTCATTTAAAATCGTATATATTGGATCTACCAAAGACTTCTTTGCATGTTCCGAAACCACCAAAACTTTATCTACAACTGTATTACAAGCTTGTATCCATTGGCCAGAAGCTCTATCGGTCTCAACAGCGGCAGTAATTCCTATGTTTACCTTCGCTATTTTTTGCCACTCGTTTGGGATCATAACCTGAAAAGAAATATCATAAGTAGGATATACATCCTTATACATATTGTGCTTTTCTATACAAGTTTTAATTAACTTAGTTTCTTCTGTGTCTTTCATTATCCAACTTGAAGCACCCCAAGGAGTTGGTTCAACGTGAACATCAAAATGAGATGGATTATCCATTAATGCTCTAAAGATAAACCTTGCGTGTTCACCATATCCACTACGGCTTAGTACTGGACCTCTTAATAAAACTCTTTTCATAATTCTTTTAATTCCCAACTCTTATAGTTTTTTCTCGTATCCCACGAACCGTATTTTTCGTGAACATTTTCCATCAGATTAATCCACTGATACTTAAACTGGTCAAAATTGTAATTTTTCATTACGTGTCCTCGACCGGCTGCACCAAGGGCGTTCCTTTCTTCGGCTGACATCTCATAGATTTTGACAAGAGCATCAACAAAGTCATCCTCGTTGATTCTGTCTTCACAAATAAATGGGACATTACCTCCTCCGATAACTGCCCTAGAAGATGGTTCTATACCAATACCAAACCAGTTCTCTCCATCTGTGACCTGTTCCTGAAGTCCGCCTGTCATTGTAACTATGATAGGTGTCTCACAAGCCAAAGATTCCAAAGTCGCCAAACCAAAACCTTCAGCGTCGGCAATATTGATTGTACAATCTGCCATATTATAAAACATCGCCAATTGTTCAGGTGGCATCTTTTGTGTTGAGAACTGAACCTGACCAGAAGTTAAATCAAGTTGCTGCAACAGATAATTCAACGGCTGTCCGTGTTGATCATTTACATCTGTGTGCATAATCAAAGTTGCTTTGTCGTGACCTACTTTATCTAAGAACTTTTTCCACCAAAAAATTAAACTGCCACTTTGTTTTCGTCGAGCATTACGATTATTCCAAAAGAAGACCATCTTATTTTTACAGTTGTCTTCCCTCATAGTTTTAACTATTTCTAGTTCTTGGGGGGCAAACATTTTTCGGAAAATAGTTGTATTAACCGCATGCGGAACATATTCTTCTTCTGTGTCTGGGGATACTGTTTGTACAATATCGCTAGTAACCTTAGAGATAGTAGCAATAACATCCGTAGACTCATACCATCGTTTATTATAGGACGGATAAGGATAATTATCCCATACGTGGTAATAAACTGTAGGAACTAAACTCCTTATTTCATCTTCTATTGTCCAAAGCCATTCATAAAAACGTGGATCGGTCATAAACCATAAAATATCTGGCTTATGGTGTAACAACGTGGCTCTAACTTGGTCTGCGTTGCTGTACCCGTCAACAGGGAAGATAACCCAATCGTCACCATACTGTTCGGTTTTAGAAGGAGTATAATCTGGATGCTGAACTGCACCTCCTAATGATATAACCTCAAATCTTCCTGTCTGTAACAGTGCCTCTATTACATACTTGGTTTGAGTTCCTACCCCCGATGGTAAAAGAGGGTGATCACTAATTGTTAATACTTTAATCTTTTTTTCTGACAAGTTGTTACTCCCTATAAACAATATTCCGTCTGATAAAATTCACAAGTTCCAAAACGGTCTTTGCAGCTTGTACAAGCGGTACGATTTTTAATATAATTCTGTTTGTTGATATTATGCAGTGCTTTAGTCAAAGCGTTAAGGGCATCTGTCGTTCTTTTTTTCGCAGCCGTCACTCTAACGAATTCTGCCTTCTTGCCGGCCTTTGCTGTACGCTTGAGTAAAACAAAATGACAATCAATATCCTTGGGTTCTACCTCGTACTTGCGAGCATAAAAATGTTTGTAATAAACCAACTGGTAAGCTAAGATGGTATCGCTCTTCTTTTCACGCTTCCATCCCCACGAACAGGTCTTCCAGTCAATCAGATGAATCTTTTCATCCTTCTTGGAGTAGACCACAAGGTCAATAAAGCCTTTAAACTTTTTTTCTGCTTCCGTGAATTCGGTGATGGGCACATAGAGTTGTTCTTCGGCTTTGAGCACTTCCCAGTCCTCTCCCAGCTTGCCGAACTTCTCGGTCAAGCAGCGGTAAAGGTCGGGAACGATTTCCAAACCACTTACAAGCCACTCTTTGAGCTTAAAATCACGTTTGGCCCTCTGTTGTTCACCCTCGGGTAGAGCCTCAAGTTCTTTCAGAAACTGCGCTTTAACTAGCGCCTCAATTGCGCCAGCCTTCCGATACTTTTCGGGGGAGGTCAAAGTATACTCACAAACCGTATGAAGGGCCTTACCAAAGGCTGTAAAAATATTGCCTTCGAACTGAGTTACTTTATCAATGTAGGTGAGTTTGTGGTAGTGCGGGCAAATATGCCAGTTCTTCCACTCCGAGTAGGAAATATGCTTTCCAGCCAATGTAACCTGCTTTCTTATTTAATAAGATTTTAGCTTTTTATCAATATCATCAATTTTTTTGAAAAGTTCTGGACTTATCTGAAACAAGGCGTCTCTTTTCTCTGTACTTAAGTAGTAGGCTTCAAAGCCTGTAGCAAAATATTCTCTAAGGGATATAGAAGCATATGGCCTAATGAACATTCCTGATGTTACCATCTTAAGCATTCTTTTTCCTAATCTCTTATAAAGAAATGTATCAAACTCTTTATTGAACTTTATTTCTTTAAAATCATACTCTTCAGTCCAGTATCCCTCGGTCCTTAATTCAAACTCTAATTGTTTCCTTTTATTAAGAAATTCCCGCTTGATGAGTTGATCTCCATAAATCTTTTCTGGTAGCTTTTCTTCTACATGGTGAGCGATTTCGTGAATAATATCGTCCAACAAATCATTGAAATTATCTTGATCGTTAGAGATGTATAAAATACTGTCTTTATAAAGGGCATTAATATTTCTTTCCTCAAAGAAGTCATATTCTCCAACCCGAATTTGTTCTATATCGTCATATAAAACTTTTGGGATGTTTTTTTCTATGACTTTCAACACAGAGGGTAAATCAAGATATTCCGGCAGGGGGTCATCTATGACTACAGCGATACCGCCAAAATTAAAATGTTGCAAGGTATTATAAACTTTCTCAGCGATATAGTTTCTCATAAAATCTCAGATGCCAAAGTAGCTAACTTCGACCTTTCTCCTTTGATCAGGGATACATGTCCAGAAATCTCATATTCTTTAAATTTTTCCACCGCATAAGTCAAGCCATTAGAAACTGCATCAACATATGAATTGTCAATTTGTTGGATATCGCCAGTCAAAATTAATTTAGTTCCATGTCCTACTCTAGTTATTATAGTCTTTAATTCGTGAGGTGTTAAGTTCTGAGCCTCATCTACAACCATAAAAGCGTTGGAAATTGAACGACCTCTAATATAAGTCATAGCTTCAATCTCTATGACTCCTTGTTCTAATTGCATATCAAGAGCAGTTCTATCGCCAAACAAATGCTCTAAGTTGTCTCGTATAGGGGCAATCCAAGGCATCATCTTTTCTTCTAACGTTCCTGGTAAAAATCCAATATCTCTTCCCAGTGGCTGTACAGGTCTAGTAATAATTAACTTGTCATAACCACCCTGAGACGTTGTGCAGTTTAAAACTTGTTCAAGCCCAGAGGCAGCAGCTATTAATGTTTTACCAGTTCCAGCCTGACCTGTCAAGGAAACAATCTTAATGTCTTTATCAAATAGAAGATCCATAGCGAATTTTTGCTCTTTATTATTGGCGCTTAGTCCCCAGATATCTTTATAGTTATATACCTTCCTCAGGGGGACATGATAATTAATAAACCTACAGACTGCCGACTTTTTTGGATCTCTTTTACCAATTAGAATAATATATTGGTTTGAAAAAAGTTTTCTATCCTGATCTGGTAACAAAAGACCATCTGCTGACTGATAGAATGCGTCAATGAAGTCATCCTCTACTTCTATGGTTTCTGTGCCATCAAATAACTTCTCAACCGATTTAATGACCTGCTGTGGCTGATAATCGTGACACTCTAACCCAAAAGCATCACATTTGACACGCATATTTAGATCACGAGATACAACAGCAATTTCATTACCCTCTAGTTTTAAACGTAAAGCTATAGCAATAATCTTGTTGTCCGAATCAGAAGTGGCCATCCCTGCTGGCATATATCTAGGATCATATTGTGCTGCAAAAACCTTACCTTTGCCTCGTCCAAGTGAAACACCCTCAAACAAACTTCCTTTTCTCCGGAGGTTATCTAAAGTTCTATTCATTGATCGGGCATTAAACCCGGCAGTGTCCTGACGGCTTTTGTGTTTGTCAATTTCATCTAAGATAATTGTTGGTATTGCGATATTGTTTTTACCGAATGCAAATAACGAGCTTACCTCTGTGAGATAAACGTTTGTATCTAATATTAATGTTTTGGTCATATTTTTTCCCTTAGGAAGTTGCTTATAATAAGTAGCCACCAGAAAAAGAAAAAAGCCGCCCGAAGGCAGCTTCTTCTGGTGGAGGTAGGGAGAATCGAACTCCCGTCTTGTCTAGTTCCATAAAGCGGTCATTCACAAGGTTGTGTCTGTGTTTATCGTCGGACAGACAACTTGACTAGATTATTTTATTACGGTTAAAACAATCAAAATCACTTAGGACTACCAAATACGGCTTTCTGTTTATTGGCTGCCGTCGCCTCAAGAGTGGTCAGGTTATTAAGCCGCCATCTCCATGTTAAAATCGTCATTTGCGATTAAAAGTTTAAGCGTTTTTAGTGAGCCACGCTTCCCTCACCCTTGCACCGTTTTTACTTCCCCATCAATCGATACCGTTTACCCCCTTGTATAATAGTTATATACTATAATGAAACACTTGTCAAGTTATTTACCCTTTTATATATGCTAGCAAAGCTTAAGCTGTTAAAAGGTAGAATAAAGTAGTAAAAATAGAAAAGAGTTATTAAAGGCTGTTAAAAGCTTGCAAGCTATTATAACGAAGCTGACAAAAGTGTTAAGTTTTGAAAACTATAAATTTATATTTCTGCTGTTTCTAAAGGTTCTTCTGAATCCACGGAAGCTTCAGTCTCTTCTTCTTCAGCCTCCACCTCTTCTTCATATTCTGGGGTTGTTGAAGTAGCAGAATCTGGAGATAATTCATCTTCGAACTTATCAAAGTAAAGGAGAAGATTTGTTAGAAGGTAATCATAAAAGACATCCTTATCCTCATCATCTGCCAGCATATCGTATGCATCAACAATCTGATTCTCTACTTTTTTAAAGGATGTTGCTGCAAAGTTTCTACCTGTTTCATTTTGCCCATCCAAATCACTACCGAAGGTATCTTCTTCTTCACCAGCATCAATATCAATGAACTCACCTTCTACAGATTCATCATCGTCTGAGGCATCCAAATCTATCTTCAACTTCTCTGAGAGTAAGTCGGCATCAATATCAAAAACTACGTTCTCAGCAACACTATCTTCGGCGTCGTCAGTTGCAGCAATTGGCTTGAGAGCATTCTTTACAGCCTGCACAATGTGATTCCTAAAAGACTCTCTCTGTTGATCAGAGGTTGTTAACATCTTATAATCATCTTCCAGTATTGGAACTATTTTTTCTAACAAATTAGCTAGAACATTAATACCAGTTGACTTAGAGGACTCATCTGCCCCAGTGGCCGTCTCTAGAAGCTTACGAACAACTTTTCGTATCTTTTGTTCTGCTATGTTTTTAGCTAGAATCTTCGCTGAGATTTTTCTACGAACATGAGTTCGAATAAGTTCTTCAGCAATTAGTTTGTCTCTGTTGATTGTAGTCATAGTGTATTAATTATCTCCGTCGTTGACGTTTTGCTCTTTTAACCTTTGGTTTATTTGTTGTTCTTTTTCTTGGTTTGAACACATTGTAAGGATTTGCCCCACCCGTTCCGAAGCCTCCTGGTGAACCTTCAACTGCTCCGGATGCAACTGTAGCCATTTCATCAATGGTGTCATCTATTAGTCTATCTAGCGATTCATTTGAAGCAGAAGATGCGACATTCCAAACAGTTTCTTTCTCTTTGTCGTTTAAGTGTTTTGGAAGTTTAGAAATGAATTTTTCTTTCTCTCCGGCAGCGACCAAATTTCTAAGCTGTGTCCCTCCCATACCAGCACCACCGATTACAGGGAAAACCATTTCTTCAACGTTAACTCCGGGATTGTTTCTTTCTGCCCAGGATTGTGCGCCGGCATATCTTTTATCGCCAACATCCTTATCACTTTTTCCGAGGATGACGGTATCTCCTTCAGAAAATTGAGAAGGATCTGCTATTAAATCATAGACATCCCCTACTGGTGTTTTCCCAGTTTGGATTCTGACTTTAATATTATCATCATTCCTGGTATAAATGTCCCATAGGGTTTTAGATTGTTCTGGAGTAACTACTATCTTGGGTTCAATTTCTGACTCACGGCTTTTGCCACCAATGATAACTATAACGTTGTCAATATTTGGATCGGAGGATAACATTTTGGCTAAACCATAATGTCCAGCGTGTGGAGGCTTAAAACCTCCAGGAAGTAGTGCAACTCTTTTTCCCTCTACTTCTGTTATTACAGTGCTGTTGTTGAGGGATTCGTTAGTTAATTTAGTACCACCTTTTGCATATTTGAAAAGACCTAGTATTTGATTTATAGGAGCAAAATTACCCGTTAGTTTATACATATGTCCATCATAGTCAAATACGATACCCTCAACAGGGGTCGTAATATTAGACATATCTTTGATCTTATTAAGTTGTTGTTGAAGTACTTCCATACTTTGAGGATCAGTATCACCAGCCGCTGTTATATTTTCAACTGCCTTTGCTAGTTCTTGTTTTTGTCTCTCGACTTCTTTTCCTGAGTCAAGAATAAAAACACTCTGTAAGCCTTTAAGAACCTCAACAGCAAAATCGTGTATGACTCCTTCTAACGGAGCTATGGCTTGTCTCAATAAAAGTTGTTTACTATTTCTTATGTCGGATAAAGTTTGCTTGGTCTCTTGATTCTGGTCTTTTTTAAGATTCCTTAAGCCAATATTACCGGGCATGCCCAAAAGATATTGAGAAATTTGTTTCCTATAATCTTCTGGAAATTGATCGTCCAATCCTGTATAAAGTCTTTTGTAAACATAGGATCCGATCGTATCAGAATCAGATAACCCCTCAGATGTTACAAGAGAACTTATAGATGAAACTGCTTTCTTATAAGGTTCTTGATCTTCTAACTTTTTCAGGTTTAGTATAGCACTACGAACAAGAGAGAATTTTTCATTAGATAATTTATTTTGCATATTTTCTAGACGACTATCTAACACTGCAAGATTTGCAGATACATCTTCATCGGTCTTCTCGCCAGACTCTTTATCAAATCTAAAATGACCTCTGTCGTGTATTTTTAGAGTTTTAGAATCATAAAGAATAACATTTGCATTGTCGGGGTCCATTATTTCAGCGTTATACCAAATGTCAGCATCATCGCCAAATATTTGTATTTTTTCTTCATCTGATAATGCTTCTACCGCTTTTTCAAAGCCAGAAAATCCATCAACAAAAGCATCGGTTAAATTACCTCTGTCCGCAAATTTGGAAGCTAAGTCAGTGGCACTGAGTCCGCCGCCTCGAAGGTTTCCTTTATTTCTGGCTCCTTTGGCTTTTCCGTCTTTCGTAGAATACGAAAGGAAGAGATTTTGTCCATCTACTTTTTCTTCCGCATCTATATCGGCACTGTAGACGGATTGCATGATCTCTTTCATTTTGGAGAACGTTAGACTTGGATTGTCATAAAGATGGGACATATGCCCAGCTATACCACCCATTTATTTTTCCTCTTTCAAAAGATTTAGTTCTTCTTCCAAAGATCCTATTTTTTCGTTTAGAGATCTCATCTGTCTCTTTATACCACGAAGATGTTCTTTTGCCAAGGAAATTCTGTTAGAATCTCTTTTATTTGTTATTCTTATTGAAGATACAATATCGGATAAAGCCTGAACCGATGCTGCTGCATCGAAATTTAGTGCTTCTCCCAATATGAATCTTTTAGTTACTTTATCAAGAATAGATTTCATTTTTTAAGGATGCCTCCGTTTTCTAGTGTATTATAAATAGTTAGTAAATATCTATTCGGGGTTCATAACAACAACTAGTCTGCCACCCTCTACTTTAAGTTCATATCTCTTGAGACTTCCAGTCGGATCAGTTCCGTTAATCATTAGATTATTTCCGCTACCGCTGATATAGAAATCTGTACTAGCTGTCAAAGCTCCATCATATTTGAAATTTGTTAAGCCGGATATTGTGTCACCTTGTCCGGTGGCAGTTAAAATATTACCAAGTGTATTGTTGTTGATAGTTAAATCTGTACCACCACCACCAGAACCGCTGACCGGAAACTGCGTGACTGGACCCATTATTCTTCTATCGATAATAGCCATTATTCTGAACCGTCATATCCTTGATTAGCATTTTGTGGATTAACCCTGTTTCTTCTCATTATATAACCATGTACACTTATCTTACTACTAGCAGATCCACTTGCATAAACGACAGTTGGAACAGTTTCATTCAAAGATATAATTGGAATACCGGGCCATATCAAAGTTGCTCCCCCTGATGCTTCTAATTTTGTTATAACAGGCTCTACGGTATGCTGGCTTGCCTGATTACCTTCGGTTCTATCATCATCAAAAGATATTGTAAGGAAGCAATCGCTCGCTCCATTATTGACAGCCCATAAATATAATTCGTCCATCGAGGTTAAAGATCCAGAATGTAATGATGTAGATTTAGACACAGACTCTCCAGCATCTGTTAAGACTATTGGCATAAAAGAACTTGACGCTGAGGATAGGGGGAATCTTTTTGTACCAAAAGCCCCAGCGGCGAAAGCTCCACCATTTTGAGATCTTTGTGAGTTATTTCCAAATCCTGGCATTATTCTTGTCCGTCAAATCCCTGATTAATATCAGTGGGACTTTCTCTAAATCTTCTCATTACAAAACCACATATGTTCATATCTGTATTTGATGATATTGCAAAAATTGCATCATTGTTTGTGTGAGGTATACCTGGGTATACTAATTGTAATCCTGCTTTTCCTCTTATTGTAGTAATAATTCTCTGGTTACTCAATAGAGCAGCCTCAACGACAGATTGAGCAGCGGTTTGTCCATCTATTTGAACACCACCAGAAACATAGGATAAAGTAAGTTGTGCATTTGCAGTTCCTTTATTTGAAGCCCAAAGGTATACCTCATCTAAGGCAGATAAAGATGCAACGTGAACACAGGTAGCTTCTCCTCCACCGGTTCCAGATACTGGCATAGGAACACCGTTATTACGAAAGTTGTCGATATCAGCAACGTGAGAATTTCCAGTATAAGGAAACCGATTTGCATATGGCTCTAATGGTATACGAACTGACCCTGTTGCATTAGCACCTAAAGTATTGCCCGCACGTTGTTGAGAATTGTTACTGAACCCTGGCATAATAAACCACCTGTATTATAAAGCTAATATAAGTATTTACTTTCCGAAAACTTTATTTAGTTTTGTTTTCATTTTTTCCATCCAGATCCGATCAACCTGGGTATTGACTTCAGGTTTGTTGCTTTTTTCCCATAAACCCATCTCACCTTTGGCAATTGATTTTTTAAGAAATACTTTTATTGCGACCAGAGGAGATGACAATCCTACATTTTCTATCATTCTGTATCCTGCAAAAATAACTCCAACTAATTTACCGCTAGAATTTGTAATTGGAGAACCACTAGACCCCGGTTTTGTAGGTATTGTATAAATAGAATACCCACGGTTATGATAACCAGAAAAGGCTCCTCTAAAGATCAAGACAGTACCGGACCAAAATAATCCATGAGGTGCAGCCATATTTACAACGATTTCCCCACGAGCAGGTTCTTTATCTGCAACTCTAAGAATAGGAGGATTTTTATGTACATCTGAGACTTGTATAAGGCATAGATCAAATCTTTTATTAATGCTGACTACCTTGGCGTCGTGCTGATTACCCTCTAAGCCAACCACTATGAATCTAGAACCTTTATTAACTATTCTAAAGCCATCGACGTTTTGAGTAGATGGCATGCTATTTTCACAAGAATGTCCAGCAGTCACAATATATGAAGTTCCTTGTTCAACCTCACTATGAAAAACAAAAGCCCCAGAAGAGACATATCTCATTTCTGCTGTCTGACACTTTTCCTTACCTGTCTCCTTATCAAGACCACAGCCTTCAAGTTGTACAAATTGCCTAACTTGTACAAATGAGTGTCTTGAAATCTTCTCTTTTACAGGGTTTGAGATGTTGATTGTTGCACATCCGCTTGCACAACTTGACAGTGAAAATAATAAAAATATAAGAAACTTGACGTAAAGTGATGATTTTTTATTCATAATACAGTAAGTAGATGGAAAGGATACTATTTATCCATAGTAAATCTTTTTAAGGATTATACTAAAGGAACCTTAACAAAATGATAAACGCTGTAATGTTATCTGGTATCTTACTCTTTGGTGGTCAAACCTTTGACTTTCCTAGTATTTGGAAAAAAGTTGAAGGTAAATGGTCTTATGTCGGACAAGTAAAAGAAAAAAAGCAAATCCTTGTCTGGATAGAAAAAACTCCTAAAACACAAGGAACTGAGATACTTACTAGAGAGATAAAGAAGATGCCCTTTATTACTCTATCGCCCACTGGAGAGGTACTAAACCTAGATCCCCTCCAATAAGGAGGATTTAAATGTTTGGTCTCGTACCCAGAAAAGTTACTTTATTAGTGATATTGGCTTTAGTTAGTGCCGTATCTTTCCACTATTATGTTAAGGCAAACAGCCTCCATAAAACAGTAATCAGTAAAAAATCTACTTATTATACTCCAGGACAACATGGGAATTGTAAATGGGTAGTTCATTTTAGTAATACAATTACAACTGAAAGCGGTGATACGTCTCCGGCACAAATTGGTATACCAGAGATTATAAAAGATGGATATATTTCTGGTATTGTTCAGAATGGTCCTGGGAACTCTTTATTACTAGCATTTAAACTTCCTACCCAATCAGACAAAACTCCGCCAATTGTTATGACGGCATCTTATAAAAAAGAAGATCTACCCCTAAAACAAATGAGGTTCAGAGTTTTCAACAGTTCTGTTATGAGTATGGTTTTGTATTCATCGCATGAAAAATGTGTTGAGGCCACTATGAAATGAAACGTTTTGTTTTACTTTTTCTCTCCTTTATTCTAACAGCTTGTTCTGCTTGTATAGATGATGAAGAATTAGTAAGACTTGAATGCCTTCCAGGCGAAAAACAAGTTTGCACATTTGAAGGAGAAGCAATACCTTCTTTGGATCCAGACAACCCACCCAGTCTTTCTGGTCAGTGTTCATATGGTCTAAGAATTTGCACCATAGAAGGATGGGGCGATTGTTTTGGGGCAGTTGGAAAAAGTGAAGAAATCTGTGACGGGATGGATAACGACTGTGACGTTTTAATTGACGAAACATATCCCGAGGAGCATCAACTGTGTGGCTTTGTTGAAGGCGCTGATTATGGTGTTGGCATATGCACACCGGGTGTAATGAAATGCGATAATGGTAATGTATATTGTGACGGACACGTTGGACCCTCTGATGAAATCTGTGACGGATTAGATAATAACTGTAATGGTACCGCTGATGAAGGAATAGCAAATTCTACAGCTATTGTTTGCTATGAAGGACCAGAAGGAACAATGGCTGTTGGGGAATGTCGTGCTGGAATTCGCTATTGTACTGATGGCGGTTTTGATGTTCCTTGTGATGGTCAGATATTACCTAGTGTTGAAGTTTGTGATAATTTAGATAATGATTGTGACGGAGCGGTTGATGAGGGGTTTGATAATCGTGGTGTTGATTTAGTTTTTGTTCTCGATATATCCGGATCGTTTGATGAAGAGATAGAGTCAATGATACAAGGCATTGCTCCGCTCTTAGACGACCCGATAACGAGCACATTTCGCTTTGGACTGGTTGCCGTAGGCACAGCAGGCAATGGCGAGATAAGACCTCCATATCAGTACGCAAGAATGGTTTCTAACTTTGTGCCCGCTGATGAGTTTCTAGATATTTTAGAAGCTGCCAGAATGATCCAAAGCGCAGGCATGGAACCAACTATAGATGCAATGTTTTGGACAATGCAACTCTACCCATTTTCTTGGAGAATTGATTCACAGAAAGTAATAATAACAATGACTGATGAAGTGGCTCAAACTGTAACGGGGAAAACCTGTTCTGAGATATCTATAATTGCGCAAGATGAGCTTTTTGAACTTTTTGTTTTTGCCCTACAACCACACCACAATACATTTTTGGCTTGTGTTCACGGAGAAAACAGAAGACTGTTTACACCCGCAGTAAACTCAGAAACAGTGTTTTTGCAAATTAAACAAATATTTGATGATCTTTGTATAGGAGATTAAACTACATCTATTCCTTTATAAGATAAGATCATCCGTGCTAACATATCTTTTTCTTTGTCCGATTTGCAATTATGCCAGACCCAAGCAGTAGATTGTTTTAGTTCCTCTACTTTAATTTCTAAGACCTGTATATTTCCTTGCACTATTTCCATAGATTCATCTGACAATTCATTTATTTTAATTCGAAGCTCTGACGCTATCTCTAATAATATTGCCAGGTTCTCTTCTTTATAGGCGCTGGTCGCCTTTCTAAAAATATCTTCTTGGTCTTCTGCTTTGTCTGGATGTGTTAGTTCTACAATTTTTCTGTACAACCTTTTTATATCTTTATTTTGACATTTTACTTGAGAATCACTATTATTGTCTTCTTCAATTATTGATTCTGTGGTTGTCTCATTTGGTTTTATAAATTCTTTATACTGCTCAGGAAAGTTCTGCTTTATATAATCACTTATTTCTTGATCAATAGAATCACACTTATATAATATCTCATTTTGTTCGGCATTTAAATAAGAGACTTGAAAGATGAGCTTCTTAAGTTCAAGTCTCTTTACTAAAGTGGCCAAGTTCCGTTACTAAGTTCTTGTACTTGAAACATACCCCCACTAACGCTAATCATAAAGTCTGCTAATCCGCCAGCATTATTGGTTCCCTGTATTATAAACCTTGGTATTAATGCAGCATTTGCTGCTGTTGAAATCTCACTACTAGAAATAATCAGTGCTGGCTTATAACCACCGCCTTGGGCAATCTCTGTATTTGAAAATGTCGCTAATCCAGATCCTGTTATTGAGCCATTACTTGTTGCTTTAAAAAGATTAGCAATTGTCAAGCTTTGCCCATCTATACCCCCAGAACCTGAATAAGCGCCAGCAGTAGATATCGTAGCTTCTTCAGTTGTAAGGGACTTACCAGAAACTGCACCCGCACCAGAAACAGTGGTTGGAGCGACCAGCGCCCCAGCTTGTGTGGCCACATCGGTGCCGTTAATTGTTAGCTTTGCACCAGCAAGAGAAGAAGCGCCTGAAACAGTCGTGACTGCCGCAACTGCGCCTGCGGTTGTAATAACATCGCTATCTGCAATGGTAAGTTTTTGCCCTAGGATAGCGCCTGCTCCAGAAACAACACCAGCAACACTAATGGTCGCCTCTTCTGTGGTTAAAGCTTTAGCAGCCACAACACCAGCACCTGATACTGTTGTACCGGCGATAACAGCATTGGCACCAGAAATCTGTCCAGTAGCAGAAAATCCATAACTATTGACGCCTGCGCCGCCGGCAACGGTACCAGCATCAGAAATAGTTACTACGGATGTATTTTGAATAAGTTTTCCCGTAGTGCCATCGAACCTTACAACTGCATTATCCGTAGCTGACGAAGGTCCTTCTACATCTGAATCCGCATTTACTTTTATGGAGGCGCTAAGATAATTTAAGGCTTGGATCAGCGAACTTGAGGCAGCCCCAAAACTGTCACTGAGATAAAACCGGCTCCACTCATTAGTAGTTCCCGCAAGTCCACCAAGAACGGTAGAAGATATTGGCAGAGATAAAAATTCACCATTGGTGCCGGTTACTAAACCACCTAATATTTCACCATTTACCTGAGCGGATCCACTATCACCGATTAGACCAAAAGCCATTTATAAAATCCCTCTTAAGAAACTCCTCTAGAATTTCTAGTAGTATATAGATAAACAAACAAGAAAGGGGCAGCCGAAGCTACCCCTTTCATAAAACCGTTTGTCCTTAAAAAACTTTACAAAAACAATTATACTGGTAGAGCAGTACCGTAGGCCAACTCAATAGTCTGTAGAAGACCACCAGTAATTGTAATCATATAACTTGCGAGTGCGCCTGCTTCATTTGTTCCCTGCATGACCATTCTTGGAATGAGAGCAGAGTTAGCAGCGGTAGAAATATCGCTACTAGAGATAGAAAACGCAACCTTCTGGTTAGCATTATTAACAGACCCAGTGTTTGAGGCAACAATACCAGCACCAACAGAACCAGTTATAGAACCACCAATAACGGATTTAATTGCACCTGCATTGACTGCCGCAGCTTGCACTGTCCCACCAAAGATGGCAGCACCAGCAGCGGTGACTTGTCCCGCTCCATTGCCAATGAAGAGAGCACCACCTTGTAGCGCACCTGCTCCAGAAACAACACCTGCAACAGAAATTGTTGCTTCTTCGGTGGTCAAAGAGTTAGCAGAGACAAGACCAGAAGCAGACATTGTTGTACCTGCGGTATAAGAAGTACCAGAAATAACACCAGCGGCAGTAATTCCGTAGCTGTCTAATCCAGCACCACCTGCAAGGAGTCCAGCAACAGAGACAGTCAAACCATTGTCATCCGCACTACCGATACCCAAGCTGGCACCAGACATAATGGTTGTTGCCAATGCCGTGCGGGAACTAACACCACCAAAGGTTGCGGTACCTGCACCAGAAACAACACCAGCAACGCTGATTGTAGCTTCTTCTGTGGCAAGAGTACCGAACTGACCAGCACCTGCACCAGAAACAACACCTGCGGCTGTTATGGTAGATTCCTCTGTCACTAGGTTTTGACCGCTGACAGCGCCTGCGCCCGAAACCGTAGTGGTTGCCACAACCGAAGTAGCAGCTTCAACAGCGCCAGCGGATGTAATGACCACTGCGTTGGCTACGGAGACTGATTGTCCCTGTAGAGCACCTGCACCAGAGATGACACCAGCAGCAGTAATAGTAGCTTCCTCTGTTACTAGGTTCTGACCACTAACAGCACCAGCACCCGAGACGGTGGTTGGAGCTACAAGAGCACCAGCTTGTGTTGCCACGTCAGTACCATTAATTGTCAACTTGGCAGATGCAAGTGACAAAGCACCGGACACATTACCAAGAGGAGCCTGAACGTCGGATCCAGCAACAACTTTGTTGGTACCGGAAATTTGTCCATTGGCTGAAAATGTATAACTAGCTCCAGCACCACCAACAAACGCACCAGCGTCAGTAAATGTTACCAAAGTAGAATTCTGGATGGTTTTACCACTAGTACCATTAAAACGAACAACAGCATTGTCAGTCGATGATCCTGGACCAGTGACATCACCTGCGGTTGCGCCAATAGACGCACTCAAGTAATTTAGTGCTTGAATAACAGATCCTGAAGCCGCTCCAAAACTATCACTAAGATAATTTAGACTCCATTCGTTGGTCGTGAGACCTTTCATCCCGGCAAGCACTGTTGACGAAACGGGAAGAGCTAGATACTCGCCGCTTGATCCGGTAACAATACCACCGATCATGCGCATATCTGCTTTAAAACTTTGAGATAAGGGGGCTAATCCAAATGCCATAATAAAATCCTCCTATGAGGAAAAAAGTTAGAATCCTAATTTATTAGGATCACCGCTTAAAAACCGAAAAAACTAGTTACAACAAGGACAATTCTGTAACAATAATATAAATAGATTACTGTTAGTTTTTCCGCACATAACAAGACGCTTGATGTTTATTTTTATTCAAAAAAAAGCCCTGCAAGAGCAGGGCTGGAGGAAGAGGTGGGATTCGAACCCACGGTACATCGCTGTACAAGGCATTTCTAGTGCCTCACCATAGACCACTCGGACACTCTTCCAAATACTCCGTGAGGGATCGCACCTCATAGCCCGCTCGCTGTGGCTAGAACACTAGATCCGGAGTTGGAGCGGACAGTCGGGTTTGAACCGACGACATTCAGTTTGGAAAACTGACACTCTACCAACTGAGTTATGCCCGCATGGAGCCGCTTATCCGATTTGAACGGATGACCATCTGTTTACAAAACAGAAGCTCTACCCCTGAGCTAAAGCGGCTAATGGTAGGGGGACCGGGACTTGAACCCGGAACCTATGGTTTATGAGACCAGTGCTCTGACCAATTGAGCTATCCCCCTTAAGTTTTTTATTTCCTATCTAGAAAGCTTAC
>Ga0209337_1000268_pt1 | contig 41446 bp, 55 predicted proteins | sample LinPmetageLP53_FD_184044 | JGI IMG/M metagenome (GOLD analysis project Ga0209337, IMG submission 184044) | Marine viral communities from the Pacific Ocean - LP-53 (SPAdes) (version 2) | ecosystem: Environmental > Aquatic > Marine > Oceanic | place: Pacific Ocean | collected 2010-02-08
TGAAATATGATTATGTTTTAAAATGTTTTAAATTGAAATTTAAATTGAAATCACTGAAAAACATCGATTCTGATTTAAATTCAAAGATTAAAATATTATTTGTATTATTTAAATTATTTAAACAACATCTATACATACATACATACAGTCTAGTGGGGGGTATATATTAATAATATATATATATATATACTTAAATAATTTAAATAATTTAAATAATATGTAAAATCAATCATTACATACTAAAAAATACACATCTCAGTTTAAATTTTCATTTAAATAACTTTAAATAATGTATTTTCATAATGTATTTTATATGAAATATTCATATTAATATTAATACTCTATACTATATAGTATATAGGCAATTGAGTTAGACCTAGTTAACTAATGATATTTTTAGGTAGGTATAAATCTTACCAATTGATACGGTGTTAACTATATTGAGATTAGGTTTTACTTGTATCGAAGAGGTCATTCTTCATATGAGATATACTAATCTTTTTTTTATTTTGGTTACTCAATCACATGGGGTTGATTTAGTTTATAAAGAATCCCTACGGCTAAATTAGCGTGTTTTTATAACTTTTTAATAACGGAACATTAAACGTTTAACTCCGTACCAACCATATGATACTAAACTAGAGTTTCAACATTAGATTGTAACATGTGACAAATTAAGCATAAATGAGTGCATTTTTCATCGAACCATATGGTTTTACTTTGTTCTGAAAAGCCCCGAAGGGTCAAGTGAGAATCGGGTCTAGGTCAACCCTAAACCTTTTCCTCCCTTGATGGAATTACTATTTCTGGTAATCCCTCTTTATTTAATGTTCCATCCCATTGTTTTTGGGATGTATCTTGTTTTTCATACGCTTTGTAACTTGCTGTCATTCTATCTTTGAATAAAGCAACCATTGCACCAACGTATGTTTCTTCGTCTCCGTAAGGAGTTGAGTAAGCACCACGTTTTGATTCAACACTACCAAAGAGAGCATGTGTCGCAAAAAGAGCACTGTGTCCCTCTGCATAAACTGCTTCTAAACTTGCAAGGGAATCCTGTACCACTTGAGGCAGACTTGAGGCCCTCCCTGTTGCTCCCAAAGGGGAGTTTGGTATAGGAGCAAACATGTTTGTTAAGTTGTCCCAATAACGCTTTCTGTCAGCAGGGTTATTTGTACCCTCGTCCATTGTCCATTCTAATACCGCTTTCATGTTCCCAACATCATTACTTTCTAAGTAAGTTGTTATTTGGGACACACGGTTATTCCATTTCTTATCATCTATTGTGTAATCAGCCATAATTTTTCACCATTTTGTTTTAAAGTTATTTCTAACCCGATTCTCAGTTATAGGAACCTAATTTAGACTATAAAATGTTACGGAACAAAGTGTACCATATGGTAATGTCTTTTAATGATACTTTGGTTATATTGGGCGTTACCCCATTTAGGGGTAACAGTGCTGATTTGTATAGGGAGCACTAATTCCTTCACCACATTTCGGGCATATTCTTATTAAATATCTGCCTCGTTTTATGTGGTATTTGTTAATTAATATATCGCTCATTCTTCTTCATTCCCTCCTGTTAATGTATTTGTGGTATTTAGGTCTACACGCACCCAGACTGCTCCGTGATGGAATACTATTATTTCAACACAACTATCTGCCTTTTTTATGAAATCGTAACCTCTGTATCTTTTAACAGTTTTATTATGGTGGTGTAAAATATACTCAACCTGTTTTATTGTACCTTCCATCATTTCGTGATTATATTGACCCACCATAACATTAAAAGACGGTTTACATTTCTTAATTCTGCATTCCGCTTTAATTTTTTTCAGAGCCGCTTCTGTATCATTTATATATTTATATTCCATCATGTTATTCAATTATATGGGGGTTTTTGGTATATATTGTCTATTACCAAAGTACAAGCATATGGTATGCTTTGCTCCATACACAAAAGGGCATAACGCCCAAAAAGCCTATCCGAAGACTTTTATATTCTCGGCTCTCAAGGTATTAAAACCTTGAATAGCCTCTTGCAATTCAGCAATACACTTGTCCAAATCGTCACCACTAACTCGCATCTTCTTTATTATTAATTCATTATTTCGGTTGTGGCCGATTTCAAGAACAAATCTTTGTTCAACTGTTTCAATTTTATTTTCTATTGTATTTTTTCTATTAAACCATTTCATATTTTTCACCTTCTTGAATTTAAAGCCAAGCAGTTTAGGACTATGCGCACTTGTCCTTAGTAAAAACTACGTGCTTAATGGAGTGACCTTCTCGACTGAATCTTACCTTCTCGATAGTGCATCCATAACTTCCTAGGAAAATCATGGCAATCTTACGGCCTGTTCTGTGATAAATAGGTGTGCGCATTGTGACGGTTAGTTACCCTGCTCTAATCGCACAACTAATCCAAACACCGAAATGCTTGAACTCATTGGTTGACTAATCATATAGGGGTATTTTTTGTTATAAAATGTTACAGAACAAAGTGTACCATATGGTTCGGTCACTTTGATATTTTAGAACACCAAAACGGTGCGAATTCTAAGGAGTGAGTAAATATCACTTTTTCACCCCCTAGAATTCCGTTTTAATTTGATTATGCTCCAATCTGGTATTCAACATGTCTAAATTTTATATCTGCAACTTGATACATTTTCTTATTATATTCTTTTGCATCTCTACCACGATGAATTCCTTTCATTTCCTTCATATCTCTCATCATTTCTAATCTGTAACTTTGATGCATTTTTTCAATTGCTATTTCTACATTACGTTTTGATAAGTATTCGGATTGGTAATATCCATATCTTCCATAATTATGCATTTCGTCATTAGATATAGTTCTAAAACTATTTGTTTCTTCATCTTTTATTTCTATAACCCATTTACTTTTTGTGTCTACCATGTTTCTCAATTATATAGCGGTTATTATGCTTATATTGAGTTGTACCAAAGTGCAACCATATGGTAATGTACTTTGTTCTACTTAACCCTGAATTGGGCGAAAGATAAGGAGCCGCAACTCCTCATCTCTCCGTATTACCCTTGATTATCCTTCTAATTCTTCTATTTCTTTATTGATTGCTTTGTATTCTTCTTCTGTAATGTAGTTATTCTCTAATGCCGATGTAGGGAATTGCATTTTCCAATCTCCGAAATGCCACTCATAAACATCTGAACCACAACAAATTGAACCTTTCCATTCAATTGATTCACTTACTAAGGAACCATTGCCATAAGAGTTCTCGACTATATCTCTTCTAGTTTCTAGTTCACTAGGCTCTAAACAATAATCGCATACTAGCAGAATCTCATCGTCTTTATGTTCACCTGCTTTAATCATTCCTCTTCATCTCCTTCTTCCACTAATCCTAAATTGTATTTATGATTTAGTTCCCTTAACTTGTAAGTAATCACATCACTATCTTCTAAACTAAACCACGCATTCCATAGTTCTGCAAACTCATCTTCATTCATCATTCTTCTTCGTCTCCTTCAACCATCCATCTTTCAAATGGCACATATTCCATTAACTGTATAGTCAAATTATTAAAAACCACTACATGTTTCTCATCCATATATGCTTCTCTAAAGTCTAGTAATTTATTTAAACTATCAAAGTGGTATATTGTTTCTTTCTGAATCGTGGCATCTTCAAAAACCATATTTCCATATTTATTCTCCACTCTCAACTAAATCCCTCCAATTGATTCCCTCGCATAACTTGATTAAGGCAAGTTCTCCCCGTTCATCTTCTGTTAATTCATATTTACTCGTTGTCATACTAGTATAGGGTTATTAGCGCTATATTGGGCTGTAGAGCAAAGCACAACCATATGGCTTTGTAAAAAATTTTTTATAACTCCTAAAAGACGATAATACCCGTATAACCTACATTTAAGGGATAGTTCAACGGTATATCTATTAATTCCACCACTCTGCGTACTCTTTAACAGGTAATCTTAATGAATGAAGATGAGATATTTAAAGCAGTTATGAAAGTTAATTCTGCTATCGTTAAAGCACAAAGAAATGTTGCTGAGGCTAACGAGTTGTTACAAGATGTTAAACCAGTAGTAAAGGAATTAATAGATGCTACTCGTAACCAGACTAGACAGACTTCTTTAGACGAATTCACGGCTAAAAAAGCAATTCTAACAACTGCTAAAGATATTGAGACACTGGCTAAAAGTAATTTAGATTCTAAATTACTGAGCGAGTTATTTACCTTAGAAGATATACGGAAAATGATGGAGGATAAACTTTAAACGGACTTGGCTGGAAATAGATTTAAACCCCCAAAAAAGTTTTTGCTAGTCCCACACAAATTACAGGTCATTTTTTGAAAAAGTTAGGTGAGATATATGATACCCATAACAATTTACGAAGTTGGGCCTAGAGATGGGTTGCAAAATTGCGAATTTAGTTTAAGTACGGATGAGAAGGTCAATATGATAGAGACTTTACATAGGGCGGGGCTAAAAAATATTGAGGTTACGTCTTTTGTTCATCCGAAGTGGGTTCCAAACCTTAAGGATGCAGAAGAAGTGGTTAGGCGAACTAGGTATTTGGGTGAATTTGCTGTTTTAGTGCCTAATTTGCGTGGATTTAGTAGGGCGAAGGGTGCTGGAGCCACTAAGTTTAATGTTTGCTTTTCACCTTCGGAGGAATTTAATGTGCGAAATTGGGGGAAGTCGTTAGATGTGCTTTATGCGGAGTATTTTTTGATGTTGGAAGGTGTTAAAAGAGAAAATGTACGGGTTTATGTTTCTTGTGCGTTTGGTTGTCCCTTTGAAGGTCTGCCGAGTGACTATAAATTGATGAAGGTTCTACAGATGGCGTCTAATTTGGGTAGTACGGTTGTTTTGTGCGATACAGTTGGGGCCTGTTATCCAAGTAAGTTGTTGCAGACGTTGGAATTGACTAGGGGGTTAGATGCTGAGATTGCTTTGCACTTACATGAGGGCAAAAATGACATATTTAGGAGTGTGGAGGTGGCGATTAATTGGGGTGTAACTACTTTTGATGCTAGTGTTGCTGGATTGGGTGGATGTCCCTTTATGCCTTATAGCAAAAATAACCTTTCTACGAATAAATTGATTAGGTGGGCTAATAGTAGGGGTTATCAGACGGGGGTTGATTTGGCAGAACTGGCTGAATTAACTGATTGGTTAAAACATAAGGTTCCAGAGATGATAATATGAGTTGGAAAGATATTCTAAAATCTAAAGGGTGGTATGCTCAAGGGACTTTGAGTAAAGCGCAATTAAAGGATTATCACCGTAGATTTAGATTAGAATTTTTGAAAAGATTAAGTGGAAATGAAGAACAGGAAGCACTACAGTACTTAGATTTATTAGAAAGGGCCATAAAGAATTTTGGAACTGATAAAGTTTCTTTTATGACTCCTGAATATGTTGTTGGGCAATTAAATGGGATTTTAGATAAGGCAGGTATAAATCCAGAGAAAGAAGCATTGAGGGATTTAGAATGAGTTGGATGGACATACTTAAAATTAATAAAAAACAGACCACTTTACATGGGTTTGACCCTAAACAAGTAGAACGTTTAACTAAACCAGAAAGGCACAATATATGGATTGCTCCTATAAAAAACCCTAAAATTTCTAATGAGGAAAAGAGTAGAAAGTCCGATAAAATGTTAAGAGACTTAGCAAAATTAAATGTAGGAAATAAATTCACTATTACTTCCGCTACGGGTAAGACTCCCGATATATGGGGAACTGAGCCTTCTTTTATGCTAACAGGAGTTCCTACTAGTTTAGAAAGTAAGATTTACGAGATGGCTGATAGATATGGTCAAGACGCTATTGCAGTTTCAGAAAAGGGAGAAAGGGGTGCTAAATTTATAACGCCTAAAGGGAAAGTTGAAGATGTATTTGAAGATATGGAGTTTGACCCAGATGCAACTCACTCAACTGATTTTCCGAGTGGACAAAGATTAACCTTTACTGGGTGGAAGAAGCCTTTAAAGAAGGAATAATATTAAGTGAGATATAGTTACGGTAATACATTGGGTGAACTTATGGCATGGACAGAACTATTAAAAAATGATGAATCCACTCTTACAAAAAGAAAGGTACAGTATTCTGGTACATGCCCTAAATGTAAGAAATTCGTAAGTGGTGGAGAGTTCTGCCCAATTAAATTACCAGCACAGGGAGATGGGTTGTCAGCAAGTACTTATTGTCCTATGAAAGTTCCAAAAGATACAGGTGATGGAGCATGAGTTGGGAAGATATACTAAAAGAAAGCGAAGAAGAACGCAAAAAAAGAGAACACCGAGAAAGAAGTCTTGCTGGACAAGGACAATGGGGTAAAAATAGAAACCCCAAGTATGACGGCTATTTACCACCTATGGTTGAAACGCCTAAAGGTAAAATAGAAGATTCAGATGATGAAATTGATTTCAAGGAACTAAACAAAGAAGTTTGGTTCTCATTGCTTGACCTTAAAAAACTTATTGGGCAAAGGAGATTACCACCACAAGTAGAGAGAATGATGGAGGTTAACTGGATGGAACTTTCTCAAGAATTAGAAGCGGCTACAACAAAACCAGAATGGGAACAGGGAGTAAAGGCATTAAAATCATTTATGAATACAGTTCTTAATAATGATTTTAGAACTGAAAGGAGTGCAGATGATTGGTTAAAACGTAGGGGATTTATAATATGAGTTGGCAAGATATATTAAAAACCCCTGATAGAAAACATTACACTAAAGATGGTAAAGAGTGGAAAGGTAAAACCCATAAAATGCCTGATGGTAGTTTAATGACAGAAGACCCTCACAGTGAAAAGAGTGTTAAGTTATACAGTATAGAAGAATTACCTAGAAGAAAGAGCGCATTTACGCAGGTGGATTGAGATGGTTATTGTTGAAACTAAATTTATTAGAGAAAATCCTCAACTTCGTAGAGAAGTAGAAGATGCTATGAAATTTGGTAACATAGCACAGCCCGAAGCAGAACGAAAAGTCGCTAAGAAAAATAATTTACAATCCTTTTTTAGTAGTGGGCGTACAGCCACAGGTAGTTGGACTAAAATGTTAAAGAAAGACAAAGAAGAAAAGATGGCTGGAGCCGTTATGAGTACAACTGCTGGAATAGAAAGTAAACCTCGCTATAGTAGACGAAAGAAAAAGGATGATGATGAAGAATGAGTTGGGTAAGTCAATTAAGAAAACCTATTTTAAAGAGTAAACCTATCTTAAAAGGTAAACCAGTTAAAAAAAATATGTTTACATACACTTCTCCCGATGGAACTATTTCAAGATTAGACCAAGATGTAGGAGTAATACATACTAAGATAAAAAAAGATTTTACAACTTGGGAAAATAAATGTTCAGGTTTATCAGGAAATAAAATAGGAGTTACTGGTGGGAAAGGTTATACTGATTCAAATAAGCCTCCAGATAAGCAGTTTGAAAATACACTATTAGGTCATTTAGAAAATCACGTTACCTCTACTCATGCTAGAAAAGGTAAAGGGGAAAGAAGTCTATTCAAAGATAACCTTTCTAATTTTAAGAAAATAATCGGTGGTGGAGAATCTCCTGAAGTAATTACTGAGGAACAAATAGAAGAAATGAGACTTTTTAAAGAAGATTTATTAGAACTTTGGGAAGGAGATAAAAACCCTAGAAACATTTGGTTCACTATCCCTAGTGGAGTTAAGAAAGTTAAAGGAAAAGGGGGGAAAGAAAAGTGGGTAATGTCTGGAGAAACTAAAGTATATGGCCATTATAGAACTCCTGATTATGTAAAGTATAGAGAGAAAGTTAGAGGTAAAAAGGAATTACCAGCAGTTGATAGTAGTTGGTATTCTATTGGAGAAGAAGACACTGCTAAACCACCAATGTATCAAGCGATTTTTTCTGGTTCAACTAAAGATAAAACTTCTTCAGACTTAGTTGGTGGTAAAGGGTTATTAGGAATAGTAGAAGAATTCTATGACCAGTTAGACGGAATAAAAGTTAAGACTTTACAAGTTGATAGAATTACTGCTAGGGGTACTAAGCAAGTGAAAGAAGATAAAGTAAATTTATTACTTAAGTTCCCTCCCTTTGTAGCCGAAATAGAAAAAATGATGAAACTCCCTATATATTTTAAACAAGGAGGAAATAAGAATTATCTTAATACTATGAGGTTTAGAGAGGCTCTAATAAAAATTCCTTTGGATGTTTCTGGTATGAAACAAGCAGACTTAATAGCCTCATTCGCTGATATTAAGGATATTCAAGGCACTGAACATTTAGAGACTGTTATTATTGATATAACTAGTGCTATGATAAATATGGCTATCAATAGAATTGTAAGGGCTAAAGGTGGTAAAGCATTGTTAGCACCTAATTCCAAATTTCCATTTATTTTATCTAGTGCTGGCGGAGGTAGAAAATATGAAGGGCAAACTTGGAGTGCTGACTTTAAGAGTTTAATGGAAGCGGCTAAGCCTAAAAAGGAAGTTAAGAAAAGTTGGGTAGAACACTTATGGAGATGATTAAATGACATGGGAAAAACAATTACAAACGAAGAATGAAATTAAAAAAGCAGACAGAACAGCAGGGAGAAAATGGGAAGTATCACAGGATGATATAATTATTCCTCTTGAAGAATGGCGGGCGCTCAAGGAGGCAATAGATGAGTTGGATAGACGGAATTATGTTATTCGTAAATTAGTAGAAGGTAATCTAAATAGAGAAAAATTACTAATGCAGTTAGATTATATAGACAAAGCGATGGAAGAATTAGATAAGTCGTTAGAAGAAGCACATAAGATAGAAGAAAATCCTGAAGAATATCAGCCTATAAGAAGCAAGGGCGGAGATGAATGGACAAGTAGAGTTGATAGACACTCAGATATAAGGTGATTAAAATGACATGGGAAGAAGTATTAAAAGGAAGGGGGCGCAGTTATAGTAAAAGAAAAAAGATTACTGCACATAATAAACCTATTAAGAATTTAATATCTAAATTAAAAAGAGAATTTGACGATGTTCATTCTGAATTAACTGTTATGGCAACGTCTGACACTAGACTTTTGGTTGGTTATGAAAAGCAGATGGAAAAAATTAACCAATTACAGGACACCCTTAAAGAATTAAGACAAAAAATAAAGGAACAAGAGAGTCAATTAAAAGAATTACCTTCTGATAGAATAAAAGGAACAGGTAGAAAATAGGTGAATTAAATTGGCTAAAACAAGAAAACGCTGTAGGCTTTGTCAAAGTCCAGATAGGGAACAATTAGAAGAAAGATTATCTTCTTTGCAAATTACTCCCGATGAACTGGATGCAGAAATGCATTGGCCTAGTGGAGTTTCTTCAAGACATTTACGAAATCACATGGACACAGAATATACTGACCAATCAAATCCTAGATGTGCTTTATGTGTTAATCCAGAAAGACAAACATTAGAGTTAGCAATTCATGAAGGAGAATTATCTCCTACAACTGTTGCGGCAGATTTAGGAGTTACAAGGAAACAAGTAATGAAACATATGGAAAAACATTTGAAACCTATTGTGCAGAAATCTGCGGCAATGGAAATTATGAAAAAGGATTTAAATGAAATTGATATGCTTTCAGATAATATCCATAGATTAGAAGAAAAGATAGAAATGTTGTTCGATGAGGACGACTTAAATCCAAAATACATTGACAGTCTGACCAAACTTGCTAAGGAAATCCGTGAGTCTCTAAAGTATATGTTAGAATTCAAGGGTCAACTCGTTCATAAAAGACAGGACACTATTATTGTCGCCCAAATGCAAGTAGTCCAAGAAGTATTAGCCCAACAGCATCCTCAAGTTTGGTTGGACATCAAGGGTAAAATGGAGGAGAAGTTACAATGAGTTGGGTAATGACTCTTAAGAAGTCTATGGCAAAACCGTGGACAACTTCTTTACCTGCTAAGGATGAGAGTCAATGGAGTAATTTAATTCAGTTTCATATGTTAACTTTTGATAAAGGGGAAGCAAACACCTTGAAAGAAGATAATGAATTTATTAAAGGTATTAAGAGTGAAGAGTATAGTACTACAGGAATTAGTAATACTATTGAAGTTTTAGAAGGTTGGAAAAGTAATCCAAAAAACTATAGACAAATGAATAGTTTAAAGACTTTAGTAGGACATATTGGGGATTCTAAAGTTACTTCCCATTCAGAAATGTTGAAAGTAGTTGAACTATTAGTTACAGAAGTACTACCAGAGTTAAAGAAAAAAAGAGCGAAGACGGCTAGAGAAAAAGGGAAAAAGGGACAATTTAAACCTAAACAGATTAAAGAGGGAGAAAAAACATATCAGTTTAATAAACCTGAAGATGTTAAAGCGTATTTTAATGATAAAGATTATTTTAATAGTAGTGAGGAAGAACAGAAAGTTATTATTATTACTGTTAATGAAGGTATTACTAAAGAAAAGGCATTAAAAACAAACCTTGTCTTAAAAGATTGGGCTTATAAAAATAAAATATATAAACTAATAAATAAACTATCTAAGGAAAATAAATTAAATTCTAAATCTCCTATAGTTAGATTATTCGGAGTTAAGTTAGAAGTTCCTAGTAAGCGTGAAGAAACGCCTCAAATTGAAGGTAGAACTCAACCAGAAGTATTGAATTCTCAAATTAAAAAATATAAAAATTATAAAGTTGTTACCCCTTTTGAATCAAAACAGGCTAAAATATATTTGAAAGATATATTAACAGAAAAAAATAACAAATTTTTTAATCCGTTTAAAAGAATAACTATTGATGAATTAAAGAGTTCAGATTTACATAATTTATTAAGCCCTGAATATGATAATTTAGGAGATGAAATGTGGGTAAAACTTATTGATAAAACCAAAGAAGCAGTTCTTAAAAATGAGGATGCTGTAATAAATTTTGCTATAAAACAAATTAAGGAGGGACGGGGAAGTAGGCAGGGGCTTAATCTACCTACAAATTTCGCTGACCTTTCCGATGAGGAAATAAGGGTTCTACTTACAACCAAAAAAAAGGGGAGCGATGTGGGGTTAGGAGTAGATTTTGAAAAATATAAAGATAAACTAAGAGGCTCTGTTTCTATGTTATTAGAACCAAGTGATAAAACATTTATAGATTCTTTAGAAGATAAACTAGATAAACTCTGGGAAGAATTAGGAGATGAGGAATATGAAGGTGAATATAATAATTTACAAGATAGGTTAGGTAATTTACAAAAATTAACATATAGAGAAAAAGATGGAGATTTCTTTTTTAATAGTAAAAAAGACAAAGAGGAATTCCATGATTTTAAAGAAGAAGCAAATGATTTGAAAGATGATTTGCAACAGGATATTACAGAACAGGGGGAATTTACATGGGTAAATGCTATTTTTGTAAAAGAGGGTAATTTATTCATTGAAGGAAAAGAAGTTGGTTATAATTTAGAAGGTTTTGATGAACCAGAAAAAGAATTGGCTAAACTTATTTATGATAGTTTAAAAGAAAAGAAGGATTTAGAAGATGCAATAGAAATTTCTGGGGTTAATAGTAAATATGATTTAGGTGACATTTTAAACTTAATGTTAAATTTAGGTTCTGCTGATGATTTTAAAATTAAAACTAATTTTCCAAATTTAATTAAAGGGTTTACACATGAAGATGTTAAAAATCTGTCTTCTAAGGGAGAACCATATATGTTTAAAGAAATTAAAGAGTTAATGCAAGGTTTGAAAACTGATGTTCCTGAACTTAGGAGTCAATTAATAAATTCTATAAAAGAACATATAGAAAAAGTATTAGAAAGTCCTACTGGTTATATAGAATCAGAAGCGAGACTAATCGGTAAAGAAAAAAAGGTATATAGTGGAAAAAGAATCACGGATGAAAAAGAATATAAAAAATTAAAAGAAATTGGTGAGAATCCAAAATGGGTGAGAAGTAGTAGCGATAGAAAGTACTCTACTACTTTAGACATATTAGCAATTAAAGAACTTATTAAGGAGTGATAGAAATGGAAGGGTTTAAAAATATAACAGAGGAAGAAATTAACCAAGTTAAAGATTTAAGAAATTCTTTAAAACCTAATTTAACAGTGGATAATGCTAAGTGGAAGTCTTTAAAAAGAACTATTATCCGAAGATTGAAAAGTCAAGGTATAGAACGTAACATGTATAAGCCAGAAATAAAAAGATTAGAAGATGCTTTTATGCAGGGTCCAGAAGTTATGGGTACTAAAGCCAAAACATTAGATGTGAGGGAAGATAATTTTAGAAAGGCTGTAAACGCTATTATAAAATATAATAATAAATCTCTTAAATTTGATATGTTATCAGAAGAAAATTTAGACATTAAAAATATGAGATTAACCTACCCAAAAATAACCACTGAAAAGATAGACAAGTTAGAGGAAACTTATGAAAAATTAGCCCAACTACAAAATCCTACTTTAGTAAGGAATTTTAAAGAGATAAATGAGTTTATTAACAAAGTTCTAAACAAGGAGAAGGGGGGAGAAAGAGAAAGTAAAGTTGGTAGAGTTACTGTCCTTACTGATTTTGGTTTTATAAAAGAATATGGTAAAGTCTCTTTAGGTAATGCTGGAGAAAGAAAAAAAGTATATGCCTATTGGAAGGAAATTCACGGTAAGTATAATGATTTAGTCGAGGCGGCTAAAGATTTTAAAGATGATGTAGAAGACTGGTCAACGAAAATGAGAAATACAAAAGATAACAAGGAATTTATCAAACACTATAGTAAATTTAAAAGTTTCTGGGGAGAAGAGGGTATTATAATTCCTAATTATGTTTTAGAATTAAACTCATTTAATATGCAAATACCAGAAAGTTTACCTTTAGCCAAATTATTAATTCAAGAATATGTGAAATTAAAAGGTATGTCTAATAAAATGTATGAAGATGTGAGTGCTATGTCTTCTACTCAGATGGATGAATCTGATTCTTTAGAGGATGAATTACAAAGTGAATATGAAGGTAATAAACCTAAAGGTAGAAAAATAGGACAAGGAGAAGCAACTGGTGATATGGTTGTAGAACCATCGGATTTAAAGGAAATAAATGTTCCTAAAATAAATGCTCCTAGAAAAATACCTATCGATGTTGACCCTTTATTCTGGTATAAATTTAATGATGATTATGATAATGTAATTATCACTAAAGATAATCTTGAAGATATAACTAGGATAATTAATTTCGGTAATGGTAGTATAGGTTTAAAACATATTCAATTTAAAGATGACCTAGAGGGATATATTGATGATTTTGATGATTGGTTTGAGGGAATGGCTAAAGTTGTAAAAGAATTTAAAGGTCCATTCTATTTACCCATTTCTAATTTTATAGAAAATGAATATATTAAATCTACTCAAAAAAAGCATGAAAGTAGTTGGGAACAAATTAAAATTGAGTTAGAGAAAAAAGAGTTTGAAGACGGTAATATAAAAGGGAAACCAAAAGAAATAAAACCAGAAAGTAAACGAAAATTATTAACTTTTTCTGGTAGTAATAGACCTAGTAAAATTTTTACTTTAAAAGATTTAGAAGATGTACCAGTAGATTTATTTCAATCTAAAAAAGGAAAGAATATTGGTATTGTTGAAATAGCAGATTTAGAAAAAGGTATGACTAAAGAATGGGGATTAGTAAAAGATAAATTATCCGAGATTAATGTAGAGACTGGTAATTTTTTAAAATTAATCTCTGAAACTATAGAGAAAATACAATCTATGTTTGATGTATTTATTTCTAGGGTAACTGAACAAGGAGCAGAGGGAGGAAGTGCCACTTTAGGGGCAATTCAAATGATAGGCTCGGAGGGTGAAAAAAGATTTATACCTAAAGATATAGAGAAATCTTGGGATGCATTATTAGATGCTATTGTAGAGTATTATGTATTACCTATGCAGAGTCAAAATTTTGTAGATAATTCTGAAAAACCTAGATGGATTACTGACCATTCTTCTACTGTAATTCAGATAGAGAAAGCAGAAAATTTACCTTTGGGAGCACTACAAGCAAAAAAGAGTTTATCCACTATGAAGGTTAGTGATATTACGAAGTTAACTAAATTTGTAAGGGGTCTAAAAATGAGCGCCAGTTCTGGTGATTCAGTAGTTGGTGCTTATCAAGATGGTAGAGATATAGTTAGGGTTTTAAATTCTATGTTTGGTAAAGAATTTGAAAACCAAAATAAATATACTGTTTTCCATGTTATTAATTCTAAATTTAAAGGTAAGTTTTTATCAGATAAATCTTCCTTAAGATTAAGGGAGTTTTGGGGTTCTAAAGAAGATTTACAAAAAGGGTTTGATGGAATGAATACAACTAAATCCCCCTTATTAGTTTTATATGGTATATTTGATACTCAATATGCTAGAACTTTAGGGCTTAACCCTGAAGTTAGAATGGGTTCAGCAGATGTTTCAGGTAAACCTAAAGGTGATTTGTCCCTTGATTTTATGTCTAAAGATGAAGAAAACAGAATTAAAGCATTAAATGTATTAAGAGATGTTATGGAAGATATAGGGTTTAAAGCCACTATGAAGAAGGCTGACTTTAGTAATATGTATAAAACAGAAAAAGGATTATTACAAGCCCATGATACTCTAAGAAAAATACAAAATAAACCCACTTATGAATCTTATTTAAATACAGATAATATAGAAGATATGGATATAATTATTACTAAAATTGAAACAGAACATAAAATGGATATAACAGCAATAGAAGTAAATGATATAGTTAAATCTGTTTCTTCCTATAGTTCTCTCGCAAAGAATTTTGGTGTTAATGAAGATGTAATTTATACAGTAAAGGCAATGTTTAGGTGATTACTATGTTGTGGGAAGAAACACTGAAGGGCGAAAAAGATGCCTGTTATCATAAGGTAAGAAGTCGTTATAAAAAATGGCCCTCTGCTTATGCTAGTGGTGCTTTAGTTCAATGTCGAAAAGTGGGTGCGGCTAATTGGGGTAACTCTACTAAGAAATCTTGGGAAGAAACTATCGTTAAAGATTGGGTATCTTGTTCTTCTTGTGAAGATGATAAAGATGGAACAGAACCCTGTGGGAGAAAGGATTCTTCTAAAGGAACTAAGGCTAGATGCCGCCCAACCTGTTCTGCCTGTAAAGATTACAAAAGACGTGGAGGAAAACCAAAGAAAAGAAAGGCTGGAACCTTTTCCGCAGAAGAAAAGGAAGGGCTTCATGGGTGGTTTAAGCGGAGAGGATAATTATGAATTGGGAAATTATACTTAAAGAAATGGCTTGTCCTAGAGCAACACAAGATTTAGAGTTAAACACTAAAAATAGAGATAGTGCAGTTAAAGCCGAACACATTCAATATGGTCCTTTAAACTTAGAAGATGAGGATTACTGGGAAAGGTATGCAGAAAGATGGAATACTACTGCTGAAGTCGCTAAAAAATCTAACTGTAGTAATTGTGTTGCGTTTGACATTTCTCCTAGAATGGAAGAATGTATGCCTTTAGAACTAGATGATGATGGTGAATTAGGTTATTGTTGGATGCACCATTTCAAATGTCATTCAGCAAGAACATGTTATACATGGGCTAAGGGTGGGCCAATTACAGGCGATAAGCGCTCAAAGGAAAATCAAGAAAGAGGTGAACAATAATGACATGGGAAGATATATTGAAAGTACATTGTGGAACACACAAAGTAGATTATGAAGATGAAGAAGAAAAAGCGCTAACTGGAAACCAAAAAAGAATAGATGCTGATGGTGATGGTAAAATAACTGGAGAAGACTTTAGACAACTAAGAGAAAAAAAGACTGACCCAGAACCTATTATTATTAGAACTCTAAAGAAAGAAGGTGGAGCCGCTGGTTTAGATGTTTTATGTAAAGAAACTGGTTTATCTAAAAAAGAATGTAAAGCAGTTCTTGATTCTATGAAAAATATAAAGACGCATAAAGATGGCGACATTATTTTAATGGATGGTCTGTGATTAAATGAGTTGGGAAGATACATTGAAGGCTAAAAGATTTAAGAAAGTAATCACTAATAAAAAGACAGGAAGAAAAAAGACTGTTAAATATGGTCAATCGGGAAAAGCAAAAGACGGTGGAGATAGGATAAGACCTAATACTTCTAAAGGTGATGCTTATTGTGCAAGGTCAAATAAAATTAAAGGTGATTGGCGTAAAGACCCAAATAGCCCTAATAATCTAAGCCGTAAGAAATGGAAATGTCATGGTAATAAATCTAGTAAGTGATATTATGAATTGGGAAAATACTTTAAAATTTCATCCTAACTTGCGCAGACTTGCTGATTCAGATGAAGAAGAAGCAACTGGTCAAAAAATAACTGTTATTCAATTAGGAAATGAACAACAGATGAAAGAAATGTGGGATGCTAGTAACCCTGATGAGCCTATTCCTTTAAGAGAATCAGTTTCCCATTTAAGAAATTATCCAATAGATACTTGGTTTGGTGTTATTAGAGAGGAAGGGGATAAATACAAATTAGTTGCAGTTAGTGGATTTAAAGTTGTAGGTGAGAAATACGCATATAAAGGTGGAACTAGGAGAATAGCAAGTCCAAAATATAAAGGGGATGGTGAAAGGGCTAGAGATAAAGCAGTTGATACTAAGCCCAAAATACCTACAATTGCTGGATATAAAGGTGCGGGAAAGAGATGGATGACAGATAATAAAGTCAATTTAGACGAGGCTATTCCAGAAGAAGTTATTCAACATTTTAAAAATGAGTATGGTGAAAATTGGGATATTACTAAATGGATGCAAATTTTAAGTGATTAATATGGAGTTAGGAAATTTAGACTTTAGTAAGCAAATGGATTTAGAGATGTCTAAGACATCCTTTCCTTATTTCTTTACTGAAGTTTTAGGTTTTGAATTTACTAAGTTTCATCAAGAATGGTTAGACCTTATGAATACAACTGATAGAACTGTTGTTATCTGTAGTCGTGACCACGGAAAATCTGTCTTCATGCATTCATGGGCTGTTTGGCAGTTATGCTTTCAGCCAGCACCTTATCAAATGTTATACATTTCTTCTAATCATAAACAGACTATGGTTCATATGAGAGAAATAGATAAGATGTTTAATAATTCAACTCTTGCTCATTTTAGACCTTCAAGGGGATGGGCTGTAGGAAATATTACTCTCACTAACGGAAACTCAATTTTAGAACGTTCAGTAGGTTCTCAGATTCGTGGTCTTCATCCACAAGAAATAATTATTGATGACCCTTTAAAGGAGTTTAGTTTAACCGCTATTAAAAAAGTTACAGATTGGTTTTTTGGGGATATGATTCCTACACTTCACCATACTGCTAGTCTTAGAATGATTGGTACTCCATTTACTTATACAGATATTTTTAGTTTATTGGCTAGTGATGAATATTCTAAAGTATATACTGTTAGAAACTACCCATGTCTTAATCAAAACAATGAACCTTTATGGCCCTCAAGATGGGATTATGATTCTTTAATGCAAAGAAAATTAGAAGTTGGTTCATTAAAATTTACAAGAGAATATCTTTGTATTCCTATATCTACTGGAACTGCCTTGTTTTCCCAAGAACATATAAATGCCTGTAAAGAAGAGGGAAAAAAGGACATTCTTAGATTAAGGCATAGAAAGGATTCTGGGTATAATTATTATGTGGGGGTTGACCCTGCTATTTCTACTGATGGGGATTATAATGTTATTATTGTTTTAGAGGTAGATGAACATAGAAATAAAAGGGTCATTCATGTTGATAGGCAAAAGAATGTAGAATTTAGAGAAAATATAAATAAAATTAAAATGGTTGCTAAATTATTTGACCCAGATATAATTTATTTTGAAACTAATACATTTGCTAAATCTTTTACTCAGGAGTTAAGAAATGAAACGGATTTAAATATAAAAGACGTTACTATGACTCGTAGAAAGAAAGAAGAAATTATTCTTAATTTACAAATGAATATAGAAAATACTAAAATTATTTTTCCAAGGGGTAATGATGAATCTAGGAAAGTGACAGATAATATTATTGAAGAATTATCTATGTTTAGTATTACTGACAGTGGAAAGTTTGAAGGGGTGGGTGCTCACGATGATTTAGTTATGGGACTAGCCCTAGCCAATTCTGCTACTCATGATATGTTAGAATCATTTGTTTTAATAGATGATATGGGAATATTTGATAACGAGCAACCACAGGCATCTGTTATAGGAGGTGGATTGTTTGGACTTAATTTCTAAGAGTGAAGAGGGTAATAAATTACGAGCACTTGCTGATTTAAAAGATGAGGAAGAAGATATTAAAGAAGAATTAAGTTCAACTGGTACGGCAGTAAAATGGATTTCTGGTTTACCTCTTATGAGTGATTATGAGGCCGCAATAAGTATATCAAAACAATATAATATAAACATAACAGAGGCTAAGGCCCAGTTAGATTCTTTTCCTAAAGAGTACATTATTGAAGATAAATCTATTCCTCAAATAGTTAAAGATTTAAGAAAATACAGAAGAAAAGTAAAGGGTGACAATAAATTAGAATTAACGAAAAGTATAGAGAATTTAATTTTTGCTTATTCCGACCATTTAGATAATTGCATCAAATCTATTTATTGGCTCGCTCCTTATGAAATACCTCTAAAACAAATGAAATATTCAGAATCAGATTTAAAAAAAATACATTCTATTAAAGATGAAGGAACTAGGAGAGATATAATAGAATCTTTGTGTAAATTTTGGGAAGCCAGTTTACACAGAAAAAGTGACTATAATTCAGATTATTCAACTTTAACTAAAAAAATGACTAATGCTAAAAGAGATTTTAGAAGTGTAATTAAAAATATTAAACCTGTTAAATCTAATGTATCAGACCAATTAAATGATTTTGTTCTTAAATCTGTATGTGAAGAACAAGGCATAACCGCTAGACAAATTTATGATAGACTACCTAATAAATTACATAGAAGGGCTTCTCCTCAAATTATATGTAAAGTGGCTGATAAAATGAATATTAGCAATATAGATGGAGAATATTATAAATTACCTATGGAAATTAAAAAAGATTTACATGCTTATACTGCCGCTTTTATAGATTCAGATGGTTATATTACTATGGATAGAAACTACAATCCTAGAATTGGTATCATAGCAACTGGTAATAGAGGTAGAGCATTTGTAACTGAGTTACATAAAGAACTAGGATGTGGTAAATTACATTTAGACCAAAAATCTCCTCAAGCGACTAGGGCAGTACAAAGGTTAAACTTTTATTCTCAAGGGGATATTACTAAACTATTAAGTAAGTGTCGTCCTTATTTTAGAATGAAGGGAGATAATGCTGACATTCTAACCGAACTAATTAGAATCAAAAAGAATCATAAAAAACAACCTTGGGCGAAACCTAGAATGGCTGAGTTGTTTAAGTTAATGAAATGGGCTAATCATGCAGACCATGTTAATTATGATTTTGCTAAAGATAATATTGATGTAGAAAACATTGCTAAATATAAGGGGAATAATAAAATGAGTGTTATGGATGAATTAGAAACAGGAGTGGTGGTATAATGCCAGAAGAAAAAAGAAGGTGGAAAATAACTAATTTCTTCAGAAAATCTACTCCAGTTCCAATGGATAGAGAAGTTTACCAAATGGGTATTCAAGAGCAACATCACCCTTTAATGATGACTGGGCCTATTGTTTATCATATTGCTGATAGTTCAGTTATTCTTAGAACTTGTATAACTCAATTAAAAAATGAAGTTTTTAGAAGGGGATATGAATGGAGTCCTAAATTTGCAGTTAAATGTAATGATTGTGGAAAGGAACATGAAGAAACTAAACCTGAGTGTGCTGAGTGTGGTTCGCAGAACCTTAGAAAGCCAGATAAAAAACAGAAGGAATATGCTAATACTCTTTTAGAGGGTTGTGCTTATATTAATGATTCAGAACAAATGTTTATTGATGTTTTAAAAGAATTAGAAGATGACTTAAATATTATGGATGATGCTTATATTGTTTTAGTAAAGGAATATTTTATTGATGGTAACGGTAATATTAGAGCGCATAAAATAAAACAAATGTTTAGAGCCGACCCTGTTAGTATGGCTATAATATGTGACGAAGAGGGGAATAAGGGAGGAGACACTTATACCTGTCTTCATCATAGAGAACTGGTTGTTACAGAATCTCATGAAAAGTGTAATGAATGTAATGGAGATATGTACCCAGTTCATTATGTTAATAGAGCGCATGGAATAGAACAGAATTTTATTAAAGGAGAAGTGCTTCATTTTAGTAAATATTCACCAAGTAGATTATATGGAACTAGTCCAGTAATTACTATGTGGAATCACTTAACAACTTTAATTGCTATGGAGAATTATATCAATCAAGCATATACTAAAGCAAGAATGCCTAAAGGATTACTTGCTGTTCAAACTAGAAATATAGAATCTATGAGAACTTTCTGGAGGGGAGTTAAAGAAAAGATGGAACAAGATGCCCACTTTATCCCTGTTATGGGAATAGAAGCAGAGAACGGTAGAGGTTCTGTAGAGTGGATTAAGTTCATGGATTCTTTAAAGGAAATGGATTATATTTCTGTTAAAGAAGATTTAAGAGATAGAGTTGCGGCTTTCTATGGAGTAAGTAAAATCTTTATGGCAGACAATTCCGCTAGTGGAGGTTTAAATAATGAAGGAATGCAAATTCTTGTAACTAATAGAGCAGTAGAGATGGCTCAAAATGTTTGGAATAAGTATGTATTTCCGTTTATAGTAAAACAATTCGGTATAACTGATTGGGATATTATTTTACCTCCTTCGGAAGAAGAAGATGAAATTGCTAAAATGAGAAAGAGAGAAATTGAAGTTAATATTGCGGGTCAAATTAAGAACTTAGGATTTGAAGTGGATATGGATGAAAATGGTAAATTTACATTTACTAAACCTCCGCCAGAGCCAAAACCTAAAGAGGGAGGAGAAAAGGAAGAAGAATCAATTGACTCTGACCCTTATGCTGGAACTGATATTGACCAGTCACAACTTGGACAAATGATGGAAGCAGGGAATAAACCTTCAATGGCTGAAGCGGGACAACCTACTAAAGTAAAGTCTAAACCAAAGATGAGTGTAGGGCCACCTAATCGTAGTAAAGGTTTACCAAAAGAAGCCGCTAATAATAACGTAGATAGAAGAACAGAGAGGCGAATAGGATGAGTTGGGAAAGAATTATATCAAAAGGTTGGGGGCGTGAATCCCTCACTAGAAAAACATTTAATAATTTAGATAAGGCTAAAAGATATGCACAGTCTATGGCTTTTCATTATCCATTTGTAGTTAGAGAATTAAGGAATAAATATACAGTTATGATGGAGAAAGATTCATGGGGAGCAGAACATGAATTCGGCCCAGTTATTCATACTCAACAATCAAGGAGGAACTAAAATGACAACAAGAGAAGAAGCAACAAAAATGAGACAAAAATTAGTTAGAGCAGAAAGGATTCTAGCACAACAAGAAAAGAATAAGGCAGAACAACCTAATTTTATGCCTATGACTTTAAAGAGAGAAAAAGATAGACCAGAGGCTACAACAAATAGTACACCTAATGTAATTCATTTACCTAAACGAAAGAGACAAAAGAAAGAGAACATACCATTTTTTTAAGTGATATAAATGGGAACATTTCTAAAGGCTCATCTTCGTAAAACAAAAGACCCTGTTGAAATATTTTTTGATTATACAGATAGTATTCTAAAGGCAGATACTAATAGTTTTTTAGATGCAGTAACAGATAAAGGTCTTACAGGTTTAGAAGGAGGAGAAGATTTAAAACAGGCTATTGCAGAGTTAAAAAGTAAATTTGATGATGGTAAAAGAAGAACATATGAGAAATTAACAAGTGATTACAATAAAAAGAAAAAAGACCTATTAGATAAAAAACCTGTCAATGAAGAAGAGATTACAAAATTAAGACTGAAATATGAAAAAGATATAACTAATAAAAAATTAAATTATGCTTCTTTGTTTATGGGTGAAACAGAACCATATAAAGATAAAGATACTTCTTGGTTAAGTAATATTCAAGTTTATACTGATTCAGATGGCAAGGTAAGTCATAGGGGTCAATCAGGAGAAAATATAGAAAGCAAAAAAGATAAAAAAATATATAATCAAAAACAGAAAAAAACAACTGGTTGGGAGAATTATCCTACAAGGAGTAAAACTAGTAGCGTTGGTGTAAAGGGAAATGCTAGATTACAAAATATTACTAGATTTATTAATATATTGGAAGATATGAGTAATAAAAAAGTAGATGGAAAACTTATTTTTGGCGCAGATTTGGGACTATTAAAAAGATTAATAGATGGATTTAAAGAACTTAACTCAAAAGAAAAAGGAGAAAAGGGTTCTAAATATGAAGCAAAAGAAATGAAAGAACGATTAAGTGAAATTAGCCAATATGACCGTGACCCTGAATACGCTAAGGCGCAACAAAAGAAAGTAGATTTTAACAAAAAGGAATTAAAGGCTTTAGAAAAATTAGAAGTTGAATTGAGAAGATTTTCTGGACAAGTCGATGGTGAGGGGGTTTTTTATTACAGAGAAGTTATAGAAGACCCTTTGAGAGAATTAGGATTAGACGATAAAAATAGAAATGAAGTTATACAAAATTTAAGAGATGCGGCAACAGAAAAGGCACAGCCGCCTAACTTAGATGACAAGGCTAATAGAGAAAAATATAAAGAAGAAATAACTCAATACCTTAGAGGACAGTGGTATGCTAAGTTGTTAAAGGATTTTAATGATGATAAGAGTGAGGAGGAGATGGAAGGGTTATTATTGCAAACCGAGAAAGAATGGGGGGAGGATTTTACAAAAGAAGAATTAAAGTTATATATTAACTATGATGAATCAGACATGGCCAAACTCAAAGCAATGTCAAGGGAAAGACAACAAGAAGATAAAAAGGATAAGGAGAAAAGAGAGTCATCTGACGAATCAATGCAAGAGTGGTTAAACTTGTTGAAAGATAAACCAAAGAAAGTACAAATAAAAAATGTAGATTTTACTCCTATTTTTTTAGAATATACACTTGATAAAGAAAAGGGTTATGAAGAGTGGGCAGATGACCAATCTTTGTTCGGTTTACAATATATACCAAGAAAGGGTAAAAACCAAACTTCTATAGTTAAACCTACATCGGCCGATGGGCTTATTCAGGAAAGTAAAATAAAATTATATAACTTATTAAATGGAAGGGTTGATTATTTGACTTTTAATGGTAGAAAAAAAGGTACTTTTCTTGACGCAATTTTATGGGCTGTAACTAGAATGAGGTTTCCTGAATCAACTAAAGAAAAGGAATTATTTTCTGAAGAGGTTTTAGAATCAGCATCTAAAAATTTTAAAGATATAGCGGAAGTAAGTAATGAGAAATTTGGTGAAAAATATACTTTTAATTTTTCATTTTCAGAAAAGAAGGAAGGAGAAATTGATGAAAAATCTTTTACAGATTATTTAGAAGGTCGCCCTATTCAACTATTTGATGTAGATATTAAATTCTTAACAGAGAGTGGAGGCTTTTCAGATGCTTTTTCAGAATTAGAAGAAGCAATGGGTGTTTCTGATAAAGAAAAAGATAAAGTTAAAACGCAAAAAGAAACTAAACTTTATAGTGAAGTGGGAAAAATAGTTTTACAATTTAGTGCTCCTCACAGTAAAAATAGAATAGATGAGAAAATAGAAAAATTCTCTAGTAAATTTAAATTAGATAAGTGGTCTAAAGAAAAAGGTAAAGTAAAAGGTAAAGGTAAAGGTAAAGTAAAAGGTAAACCTACTTATTCTGATGAGTATGGTTATATTAAAGAAGAACTAAAAAGAAAATTAAAAAGAGAACCAACTGATGAAGAGATTAGGGAACGTGGAGAGTTTTATGAAAAGAGGAGAAAAGGTAAGAATATTTACGCAGATTTACTAGATGAACTAAGAGGAAAAAGAAAACCATCTCCAAAAGGAAAAACTAAAATTAATCAAGCGGCCGCTAAAAGATTACAACAAAGAGCGAGCGAGGGAGATAAGACTGTTTGGTTAAAAGATGGTAAAAAAATGTGGGACACTTGGAGAGAAGATGGAACTATTGGGTTAGGCACAGAAGAAACTATAACTATTGATACTGATAAATTAAAGGTTATAGAATCCAAAGATTTCCCTAAAGTAGAATATATAAACAATCCAAATATGAAGGGTAAACCAACATATAAACAAATTAAAGTTAACTCAAATGATTTAAGAGATAATTGGCAGAAGGTAAAATCTGGTTCTCAATATAAGGGTTATACTAATAAGTTCTTTGAAGACAATTATCCCGATGAAGCAGTTGAAATATCTTCTGAATTAACTATGTTATATTCTGAACAGAGTAAAATAAGAAAAGAGATTAAAACAGAGAGACAAGATGAAGATAAATTTAATAAACCTAAAATGAGAAAGGTTGGGTTTAATATAACTTCCTCAAAGTTGAATTGGAAAGATGCTCCTGAATTTACTAGTAATGGTAGCCTTACAAGAAATTGGTTAGATAGTAAGTCTGCACAGAGATGGAGAGAGAAAGTTAAAGATAAAACAGAACAGGGAACTAAAGTTATTTTAGAAGGTAAATTTTCTCCTATAGAGTGGCTCACAGCAGTTGAAAATAAAATAGAAGAAAAGAAAAAAGAACTTATTAAGGCTGAAAAACTATTTAAAAAGAAACTTAAAGAATTAGAAGCGGATAGTAAAGGTAAAGGTAAAACTAAAGAACATTATGAAAGAAAAGAAAAATCTATGGAAACTGAAGTAAGACGAAAAGGTGGCTATAGACTTAGAAATCCTACAGAATTCAAGAAAAGGGCGAAAACTACAAAGCAAGGTAGTTCATGGCAAGAGATATTGAAGGTGGTTAGATGACATGGAAATATATACTTAAAAACCAAAGACCTGATTACCCTGATTTAGATGGTGATGGAGATACTGATGAACCAATGGTAGATGCTCTAGCAACTGTTGAATCTGTTAAAAAAGAAGAAAGTACAATTCTTAATGCTTTAGATTCTAAAGAGAAAAAGAAACTTAAAAAGACACTTCAGGCGGCAGAACCATCTGAGTATTTCGGTCAAGACTTTACACAGTTAGGTGACTTAATTGGGATGATGGAAGAACTTGATTTGGTTAAAGATGATAATAAGATGAAAAAGAAGATGAAATCTATTGGGGAGCAAAACGTTGATATGGTCGCTACTGCGAGCAAACTCCGTAAGCAGTACGAACAACTGTATCGACAAGTAAGAAAAGTAGTATATCCAAAGAGTGCTGGTAGTTTAAGAGATGATGAAAAATGAGTTGGGAAAAGATATTAAAAGAAATAACAAGAGGTAAATCATCATTTGATAATTTAATGGAAGCATTACATGATGAATTAAAAACCCCACCCAATTTAGACGATGAAGGTTATGAGATTTTAGAAGCATCTCTTCTAAAAGTTTTTCGTAAACTCCAACAGATGAAAGAAGATATAGAGAAAGAGGCGGCAGGTACTTTAGGAGATGACCCCATTATAGAAATGTAAATAGGAAATAGTGAATAATATGACAGAAGAAACTAATGAAATGATGGACTTGCTAAAAGAATTAGTAGGTAGAGTAAAACAAATAGAAAAGACAGTTTATAATAATGATAACTTGTTAATGAAATCAGGGATGGTTACAACTAATACTCCCGTTCCAGCAATGGGTAAAAGGTCAGATGTTCCAGATTCAGATACAATTGCTAAGATGAGTTGGGATGATATAAACGATTTAGTTAGTAGATTAGGCGGTGAATGATATGACAAATGAAAAAACAAAATATATGGATGACTTAGCCAAATTTGTAATTGGTGAAGAAATGAAAATTAAAAGAACTAAAGGTGAAAAAGATAAAACTAAACCTTTAGGAGTTGGGCATCTTGCTGATGAAGCAAAAGGTACTAGCGTCAAAGAAGGAAAAAGAGAATACGCCAGTGGACATAAGTAAGGTGGTTTTGTGTGCCTCTCTTACTTCAAAAAGATAAAGACCCTTTAACTAGTAGGGTAATTCAATTTTTTGAAAAAATGAGAATGTCATACTTATCTGCTTTATCAGATAAGAAAACTTATGGTAAAAAATGGGTAGGGGAAATTAAAACTCTTAGAAAACAATGGGATGACATAGATGACTTTGCTCAGGTAATTAAAGAAAATATAACTGAGAAAGAATTATTCTCAGATGAAGCAGAGAATATTGAAAGTGATACTGCTAGGAACATTTATGAGCAAGTAAAAGAATTGAGATATTCTTCTGAATTAATTAAAGACCCTTTTTCTAAAAAGTATAGGGATGAAGTATTAGATAAATTAATGGAAGATGTATCACTATTTGCTAAATTTATACATTGGGCAATTAGAGTACACGATAAGGCGTTAAGTGATGAAGCGTGGAAAGAACATGAATTAGAACCAGATACAATTACAGCAGAATTTACAGGGTTAAACCTTTCAGAAAAAGATGTTATTGATTTTATTGTTGAGCATTATGGGGATGGGAAAGATACTAAACGTATAGAAGGTAAATTTAAGGCGGCAAAAAAACTATTAGAAAAAATATATGTTTCTCACCACAGTAAACCTACTTGGGATAATCTTGTTAGTTTTAAAAAGGCTCAAAAAGCAGAATCACATTTTTTAGTTCCTAATAAACCAATGTATCGTATTTTTGAAATAGAAGATTTAAAGGAGTTACAAGGGTTTACTGGTAAATGGGTAGTCCAAGAAAAATATGACGGAATGAGAATTCAGATTCATAAGATAGATGAGCAAATTAAAATTTATTCTTTTGATGGTGATGATATAACTAGTAAATGCCCAGAGCAAGTTAAAGTAATGAAAGCCAAACATTTTGGTGACTGTATTCTTGATGCTGAGTTAATGTTATTTGAAGGTAAAAATAATTTACCTAGAGCAAGAGTAATTGATTATATTATTAAAGATGAAAAATCTGATTTTATTTTAAAAGCCCATGTGTTTGATATTATGCGGCACGAAGATGAAGAAACTCACGATAATGAATTGTCACAAAGACTTACTACTTTATTTAATAATTACTCTACTCATTCAGATGAGATGTTAGCCTTCCCATCTAAGAAAGATACTAGGTATGCAGATTCAATAAAGGAAGTAAAGGAATATGCAGAAGAGATAATGGAAATACCTACTGCTGAAGGGGTAGTAATAAAAGACATTACTTCTACTTATTTTATTGGAACTAAGAAAAATCCTAAATGGATAAAGTGGAAAAAGTTTGTTGATTTAGATTTAATCGTTTTAGATAAAACTGCTAAATCTGATAAATCAATATATACTTTAGGTGCTGGTCCTATAACAGAAACAGAATTTAAAAATGTTAAAACTATTGACGATAGAGTATATTTAGATGTAGGTAAAACTTCCCCAACTAGTATTAATGTAGATATTGGAGAAATAATTAGAGTTAAAATTGATAGTGTTAAGGCTGATAAAAAGAATGGGTACAAGATAATATCTGCTAAAGCAATAGAAATACCAGAAGTAGAACTTCCAGAAAAATTAATTACCTTAGAGTTTTTAACAAAAGATACTAAGAAATCTTTGAATTATGATATTAAGGCTTTAGAAAAAGGGTATTCACTTACAGATACAATTCATGGAGATGCTACTGTTATTCTTAAATCCAATTTAGATGGGTTTTCTTTTTATGGATTTGAAGAAAATAATCTTATGGCTAAAAATGCAATTTTGGATATTGATATTTGGAAGGAACAAATAGAAGATATGTTAAAAACTCAGAAGGCTAAATTTAGAATAGCAGTTAAAAATTTCTTAATGAAAGAAAATGAAGGGGTTTCTTATTCTAAGATAGAAGAGTTTGTTTCTAAGAATCATCTAAAGGAACTTAATAATTTGTTTGATAATAAGTCTAAAAAATTAAAAGATTGGTTAAAACAATTAGAAGACATTACTTATAATAGAGAAGAAGATAAGTTTTATGCTGAGAGTGATATGATAGAAAAATATGAAACTCCTGAACAATATCGAAAAGGGGAATTCAAAGTATATCATAAGGAAGATGGTAATTTATCTATTATGTTTAAGTTAGATGAGGAACTTATAGGTTGGGAAATAGATATAGAAGAAGAGGATGATATATTCTCCTTATTTGGTAAATCTGGTAAATTCCCTGCACAGGTAGAAAATAAATTTAGAAAAGGGAAACTAATAGATTCTGGTGAAGTTAAATTGGGAGTACAGAAAAATGGCTATCATGAATATTTCTTAGAAGGGAATAAGTTTGAAACTAAATTCCATGTTAGAGTTATCCCAGTTAAAGGTGAAAGTAAGTGGCTCGCTTGGACTGGAGTTGAAACTAAACCTGTAGACCCTGACACAGATAAAGGTGTTTGGGATATAAAAGAAGACAAGTATTCTGGATTAGAATTTTAGGAATAATTAATATAGTTAATTCTAAAGACTAGTAAGTATGAGTGAAAGCGTTGTTCTAAAAGCAGTTAACCCAATTAGAAATGATTCCTTTAGTATTTTAAAGTCTGATGATTTAATTATAGGTGGATATGCTTCTATTGAAATGGTAGATAAACAAAATGATTTGATTACTTTAGATGCTTTAGGAGAAGCCGTAAATAAGTATATGAAAATTACTAAGTTTAGAAATGTAATGACTAATCATTCTAATGTTCAAGTAGGAGAAGTTATTCCACAATATAGAGATACTAATGGTAAGTTGTGGAAAACATCAGTGGATGATGTAGGTTTCTTCGTAGTAATTAAATTAAGAGAAGATATAGAAAAGGCTAAAGAAGTGGGTCGTGAAATAAGAGATGGTACTCTTCGTTCTTTCAGTATTGGAGGACAAGCATTAGAAAAGAAAAAGAAAGTTCATAAGGAATATGGAGATTATAATGAAATATCTAAATTAGAGTTACATGAAGTTACCATTTGTGAAAAGGGTATTAACCCTGAAGCAAAATTTGATATTCTAAAAATGGATAAAACTGATAATGCAACTGAAATAGAAAAAGCATTAGAAGAATTAAATAAAACTTTAGAGAAGATAAATGAAACTACACTGCCAGATGGCGAGGAATCTAAAGGGGATATTAGTGATGGAAAAGCAGAAATTACGGAAAAGCATATAAAGAAGGTTCTTAGAAATGTTAACTCATCCGATGGAGGAACAGAAATGTCAGACCTAAATAAAGAAGAATATATGGACACAGAAGAAGTCGAAGCGCAAGACGCTGAGATGGAAGAGAAGGCAATGGGAGATAATCCTAATATGCCTGAAGAAGAAATGGAAAATATGGATATGGAAGCAAAATCTAAACCAGATTTGGCTACAGGCCAAGTAGAAGCGGGAAATGCTGGTGATTATGTTGATGATGCTCACCCACAACTCGATGGAAAATACATGGCTAAGTTCGATGACCAATCTACATTAGATTTATCTGCTGAAAATCTTGAAAAGGCTTATTCAGAATTTAAAGCAGAACAACTTGAGAAGGCGGCTTATGAAGCAGTAAAGAACAAGTTCCAAACAAGATTTGATTCAGAAATGGTTGCTAAAACAGAAGAAATTGCAAAATCTAACTACGATGCACAAGCAGAAGTAGCAGAATTAAAGGAGCAATTTAGTTCACTTTTAAAATCATTAACAGAAGAAAAACAAACTGTAATTAGAAAACAAGAAGAAGTAGTTGCAGAACTTAACATTCCATCAAGTGATGAAATCGCTAAAATGGACTGGAGCGATATAAATGCTCTAGTAGAAAGGCTTGAGGGCCAAATTTAAGGAGAGGATGAAGAATGACAAAATATATAAACACAATGAAAGACTTAGAAAACGCTACTTACGGTGGCAGTGGAAATGCAGGTAGTAATAATTTATTGAAGGCGGCTGGAATAGTTGGTAGTCTAGGTAGTGGATTTACTGGTTCTAGTGCAGATGCATTAACACTTAACGGAACTGCCGCAACTTCAATGGCTAACCTTTACAATATGGTTTACGGTCAAAAAGTTTGGGCAATGATTAACCAAGAAATAAACCCATTATCTGTTTTACCTAAAAGACCATACACAACAAGTGGATGGAGAGTAATGACAGCAAGACCTCAAGGTGGTAGTGCGGCCGCTTTCTCAGTTAATACAACAACTGGAAATGCTCAAGGTAATGCTTCCCCTGATGCTGACTTAATTGGTGGCGTTGGAGAAAATGAAGCATTAGACAGTACACAATTAGAAGCACTTGCTCCTGAATATGCTACTCTATACATGAACCCAAAGATTGTTGCTCACATGTTTGATTACAGTGAATTAGCGGCAGAAATGGCAAAGATTGATGACGGTGTTGGAGACTTAAGAAAACTTATCCGTGAAGATATGGGTAAATTCCATGCAGAATCACAATCTAAAATGATGGTTATGCCTTTAGAGTTATACGACAGTTTTGGTGCTGATACATCAAGCGGAAGAATCCGTGAAAACTATACATCATTACTGAAAATTGTAAGTTCATTTGCTGAATTAGCAGATACAACTGGTATTCACAATATTTCTGCTATTGGTGCAACATCAAACTATGCAACAACTGATGATGATGCTAAAATCCTTTACGGAGCAACTCGTAGTGCGGCATCTTACTTAGATGCAGAAGTTAACTTTGGTGGAAGTTACGCAACTGCTGGTAGAGTATTAACATTAAGCATAATAAACAGTACAATCCAAGGACTAAGATTGAATGGTGGAACTCCTAAAGTTATTCTAACAGGATATGACACAATTCAAGCAATCTCTGACTTGTTACAAAGCCAAGAAAGATTCATGGACGCTAAAGAAATTATACCAACTCACGGTGGAGTAAAAGGTGTAAAGGGTGCAGAAGTTGGATTCAGAGTTGCAACATACTATGACATCCCACTAATCCCTTGTAAAGATATGTCTACTACTGGTGGCTATTCAGGAACTAAACTTTCTGATATGTTATTACTAGACACTGACCACTTATGGTTTGCTACAATGAAACCAACTCAATACTTTGAAGATGGTATCAGTCATGGAAACCCATTCGGTGTTGGTGTACTTGGAAACAGAGGACTTTACCGCACAATGGGTGAAACTGGATGTACTTTCTTTAAAGGACAAGGAAAGATTACTAACTTATTCTGAGGTGATTTAGTTGACACAACAATTCATAACAATAATTGAAGACCATAAAGGTAGCACTGCTCCTAGAGTTTCAGGAGATGAGTACTTTGTGGACTGTTTTGTAAAGATGACTGTTTACCATGATGCAGATGTGATTAATGCTTCTGATGTAGGATTAAGTAGAATTACAGCCGCAACAATAACAGGAACAACTGCTGGCGTTTCTGATGGTAGTATGGCGACTGGTTTTTACATTCAAGTCCCTACCGCTAATGTTGCCACTGGTCTTTATACAAGCACTAGTAGTATCAAAATAGCCTTGTTTGATAATGATGGCGATTGCACCTTATTAAGCAATGCAACTAACATGGATGATATGACATTTAGACTTCGTATTTACGGATTAATCTGAGGGCGATACCTTTGGCGAAAGCAACCCTTTTGGAACCAACCTTACAGGCTGGTGGAAGTTTTACTACTTTAGAAGGAATTCTTTTGGAAGTAGGAGTTGAAACTGAAATATCTACTCATAACGCTATGATATATATGAAATCTAAAAACATCAAAATTGAATTTGAGGATAATGATTTTAAAAATATGCCTGAAGCAGTTTTAGAAAATATGTCTAAAAAACTAAAAATAGATGTAAAAGATGTTAAAACAGCAGTTCTTCCTAAGAAAACTGTTACTGCTAAAGTAACTAAAACTCTTAAATCTACTCTAAGTAGTAAGCCTAAACCTAAATTGGTAGAAAAAGAAGTAGAGGAAATACCTTTAGTAGATGAAAACCCTACAGAGGAAGTAGTTTCTAACGATTAATTTATACCCTGTGAGTATTTAGCACCCTTTAACGAGGAGAGAAAAGTATGGCTGGAATTGGTGGATGTAGAAGTAGTGGGGCAATATCAGCCGACACTCAAATTATAGTGGGGCAAGGCAAAGTAATGAGCATTCATGGAATGGCTACTGGTACTGATACTGCATTAATTCATCTTTATGATGTAGCATCTTCAGGAGATGCGGCCGCATCTAATATGATAGGAATGTTATATGTTAATACAGTAGCAAGGGGCACTTCTTATGCGGAAGCGGATTTACATGGGGTTTTATTTAAATTAGGACTTTATGCAGATGTAACTGATGTCTCTGGGACTGGTACTATTTTTACTGTAGAGTTTAATTAAATAAGAGGGATATAAAATGGCGGCAATAGATAAAGATACGAGACTAATAATGACTATAATGTATGTAGGTGCAATGGCTGGAATGAATGTTTATTTCTATTCAGTTTATGGTGCTGATTTACCATTTACTGCCTTTACACATGCGGTATTATTCAGTCTAATTACAGTTGGAGTTATTATGCTTCAGAAATCATTATTTGATATGGTAGTAAATGAAAGATTTGAAATGTGGTTACTTAACAGAAAGATTGACCTTTATTGGGAAAAGAAAGCCAGAGATGAAGCCCAAAGAAAGAAAATTAAAGACTCTATTGCTCAAAGAAATCTAACTTATTATAGCGGCCCCCAACAAGGGTATGAGGATGCAGTTCCAGAAGCGTTTCTAAAGGCGTTAGAATGAAGGTGATAGCCTTTGTTAGATAGACTCTTAGGGGTAGATGAACAGTCTTTGGCTTATGATTTATCTAGGGCGCACTCAGCAGATGTTTTCTTTTTGAGAATTAGAGCCTATATTTGGGGAGGAATAACAGGTGTTGTTTGTTTTTTACTTGGTAATCTTTTAGGACATTTTGATATAGATTTACTTAGAATGAGTATTAATAGTGTTAAAGAGATTTTTGGGTGGGTTTAATGTGGCAACATTACTTACTGGCTTTGCTATTATAACTGCTGAAGCGGCCGCTTCATTTTATAGAAGAATCCATGCAATTAACTTTGGAGTTTATGGGGCAAGTAAAGTTGGTAAAACTACATTACATAGTCAACTAAGGACTAGAGGAGAAGTACCTGTAATTCAAGATAGAACAGTAGGATTACATAGGGCAAGTAGAAAGGTAGTAAAAATTGATAAAGATTCTAGGACAATTAAAACGGCAGATGTTGGTGGTCAAACTTTTTATTGGGAAGAATGGAAAAAGGATATGAAGAAAAGAAAAGTTAAATATGTTATTTTTATGATAGATGATAGACATTTATCAGAAGCATATAATTTAGAACACCAATTGTCATGGCAATATCTAGTAGATTTAATATGTGATGATTATTGGCGACTACCAAAGGGTAAGTCTAAAAAGAAGAAGGATAAGGATTTCCCTATCGCAGTGGGTATATGGGCGAATAAATACGATTTATGGAAGGATAAATATGAACACAACGGGGCCATCGACAAACATCCCATATTTGAACCTTTCAAACTTGGAATGCAAAGATTACAAGATAGAGGTATTCCCTGTTTCAAATACATCGTGTCTGCGAAATCCGACCCAGAAATGGTCTACAGAGGAATAATGACAATGGTTAAGGAGTACTGATAAAATGGCGGCAATATATACACCAAATATAATAGGAAATAATAATACAATGATAAACCCATTAAAGGCTAGTCAAAATGCTAGGATAGCAGGTCCAATAATAAACTATGAATTTAAAACTTTTACTCTTAAAAAACAAATGAAAGAATTATTAGGAGTATTAAAACCAGAAAGGAAAAGATTTATTTTAAAATATGGTTATAAATTTAATATTAGAGATAGATGTGTTGTTTGTGGAGTTCATCATATCTGGGAAGCGGGTGATAATTTAAGACCACCAATTCCTTTAGCGGCAGTAACAAAAGGAAGACCGTTGCGAGGAACTTATTGTCCTAGACATGCTTCTATACATAAACAATTAGAAATGGTGGAACAACAAGTTGTTGCTGAGAAACATGGATTAGAGTTTAAAAAGTATATTCCTAAACCAAAAGTTCCGCAACTTATGAATAGGGGGCCAATGGTGACTCTATCACAGGGAGATATAATTTCATTAACCTCTAAGGGTTGGGAAATAACACCCCCGAAGGCAGATACGACAACGGCAGAAGAAAAATTAATAACATTACTTATAGAATTAAAAGGAAAAATGGGTCAAATAGATGAATTGGTAGGTGAATAATATGGGAATACTAGGAACAAGTAACGGAGCATTAGCAACACAAATGAATAACAATAGTCAAAATAATTTTAAAGCGATGAATAATCTTTTAACTTTACAAGATAATCATGTAGAAGAGTTTTTACTTTATCATGGAGAAGCATTTTTTACTGAATATGAGAAGTTATTAGAAGATGTAATTGAAAGAGTTATGAGTAAAATGTTATCTAAATTACATTTTAAATTAGAAGCCTCACAAGGGGATATAATTTTAGAAAAACAATGCCTTTCTGAATATCAAAAGATTACTCAAGAGAATATTGAGTTAGACATTCAAAAAGTTTTAGGTGCTTCTATTAACCAAGAAGTAGTTTATCAAAGACAAATGGCTAAAAACCAATATCTTGAGGCTCAAGGGTTTGGAGATGGACAAGCGGTAAGTGGTTCAAATGGTTTGGGGCAACCGTTGGGAGCAACTGTTGGGGGTGGGCAATCCCCTCCTCTTAATATTCAGGGGCAACCAACTACAGGTGGGATGAATCAAAATATGGCTATGGGACAAGGAGCAATGGCTAATCAATCTGGTTATCCTGTTCCTCCTAGTGGTTACGATAATTATAACAATCCATATTGGATGGACCCTGCTACTGGACAAGCAAGTTATACTCCTCCTAGTAGTGGATTAGGATTAGGAAAAATGATTACTAAAGGGGCGGCATGGGCTAAATGGCTGGCTTAGGGGGATTAATAAATGCCTCAAGTTTATTTACCTCAATCATCTGGAAATAATTGGACTATAGCAAGATATGATTTGGATGACCCAGACCCTAAACTAGAAACTTTATTTTTAGAGTTTTTACTTGTTGAAGAAACTAGAGGGGAGTTAGATGAACTAGATAATCAAATAAGATATATGGATGATTATTTTGATGATAAGGATTTAAAATACACTAAAGAAACTATAGAGGCTCTTAAAAAATTAAGTAAAGAGGCTCTTAAAAAAGTTAAAGAGATGAATTTAGGTACAATATTAAATAAGATTCCTTATGATACTAGGATAAAAGAAGAAACTAAAAAAATAGAAGATAGAGCAAAAAAAGAAGGAATGAGTGACGATGAAGTTCAACTTGAAATAGGAAAATTAATTAATAAATATAAAAATCCTATTGCTTCAATTAATGGTTTATTAAAACTAGGAATGGGTGCAGATTTTGATAAAGTATTTCCTTATGATATAGATGAGGTTGGTAATGTTACTGATAGACAAATAACAAATGCTACAGGTGAAGTAATAGAAACTGTTAGTCAATTTTTAATTGGGGATGTTGTAAATAAACCTAAATCAAGACGACCAAAAACAAGGAGAGTAGGGGCATTAACTCCTAAAGAAAGAGAGGCTCAAGATAAAATATTTAATTTGGAGAGAGGAGGAAAACCTTTGCAAATATGGAAAGACCCTGATGAGTCAGGTGAGGGAACAGAATATACAACTGAAGCATCAGAATTAAGGGATGAATTGGGGCTTAAAGAAGAAGATAAATTAACTACAAGGCAAATTTATGATTATGAAGCAGAAAAATATGGGTACGCTACAATGCCTATAAAGAAAGAAATAGAGAGATTTAAAGACGAATATAAAATAATGAGTACTTCTTTAGATGTAAAGAAAAAGAAAATAACTTTAAAATTCCAAATAAAGTTAGACCATATAGACCCTAGTAAAAGTAATTCTAAATTAAAATTTTTAGAAAAGGCTAAACTTAATATAAATACAGTAACCGTAAATAATAAAAGTAAAGAAGATTTAAAATCTAAAATATCTGTTACTATAAATAAAGATGATAAAGTAAGCAAGATTTTACAGAAGGGTATATATGGAGAAGTTAAGGATGGAGAATTAGAGACAGACACTATTTTAGAAACAGAGAGAGAAGAAATGGTTAGAGGTATAATAGATGAAACTAACTTTGATATGTTATTACCTAAAGAGGCTTTAAATCCATTTTTACTTGCTGATGTTACATGGGATTTTGAAATTGATATGACTCCTTTATTAACAGCAAAAGAAGATGAAGAATTAAAACTTACATTTATTGCAACATCAAATTGGGAAACAGAATATAAAAGATTTAAGACTGGTCAAAAAACATCTACCCCTGCCGCTTTAACTGGTCAAAAAACATTACAACCTAAGAGGGAAGAAGAAGCAGGGGAAGGTGTATCTGGCGAGGCTGGTCAACTGTTATGGCAAAGGGGTGAATTTACCGATAAAGAAATTAAAGAGGCAGAAAAAGAAGGAAGATTACCTAAAAAAAAGTTAAAAAATGGAGATACAGTTCAACAAGGAGATGCTAAAAAGTTAGGCCAAGAAGAAATGTTTAACATCAATACAGGTCAATTTGAACCAGCAAGTCAGTCTTTATTAAATGTATTACGTTATCCTAAAGAGCATCCTGAAGCGGGAAAAATTCCTCAACTTGGTGACGATAAATACCCTGATATTTTTTATGATAGTGTTGGGGAGTCTTTAGAAGGTGGTGAATTTGAGTCAGAAATAGCAGAAGGGTCAAGGCGTAAAGTTTCTTCTGGAGTAAACGTAGAGGCTACACAATATAAAATAAGTAGATATTTTGATAAGATAGATAAAAGACTAACTGAGTTAATAGATGCTGTTAGCAATATAAACAATCATAAACCCACCCCTAGTGAGGATGTATAATTATGTCACAATATAAATCCCCTTCTGATACTACTACTATTAATCCTAATTATTCTACTGGTAGAGGGTATTATACAACGGCTGATAAGGTTGCTGAACTATTACAGATTCCACCCTTTTCTGCTAACACTACTCCAATGCATTCAGAAGTAGGGGAATTTATTAAGAGGGTTGAAGATTTCATTGATAGTAAAACTAAAACCTCTTGGAGAAGATTACTTTATGAAAAAGAACATCATAATTTTACTGTTGGTACTGGCCATTATCCAGTTGGTGCTTGGAGAGATTACTTAGGTTTTGTTCAATTAGATAGACATAGTATCTCTAAGATGATACGTTTAGATATTTGGGAAGGTAGTAGATGGACTAATATTTGTGGAGCAGAAGCCAGTGTAACTTTAAACGATTATACTTCTATGGTTAGTGGTACAAGTCAAATTAATCTTAAATTGCCTAATAACGGATTAGTTTTTAATTTATTGGCAGGGACTACAAATTCAAGATTCGATTCTACATATGGGAATAAAACTGCCGCAATGGAACTTGTTTCATTAATCAATGAAAAATATCCGTCTGGAACTGCTTCATTAACAGGAGCAACACAAGCAAAGGGGCAGACAGATTCAACAGGGGCTAAACAGGTGTCCGACTTTTTTTATGCTTGTCTTGATTCAGAGGATTCTAGTAAAGTTTTAATTTCATCTTTGTTACCTAGTGATGATGGGGCTAATTGTTCAATATATCTTAATGGTAGTTCTTCTACAACTTCTGCACATGGGTTAGAAGTTAGTGCTTTCACAGATAAAGAAGATTCTGGAAGAATGAATGAATGGTGGAAAATAGGTAGAGAAGGTAGAATTTTCTTTAGAGATAAGTACCCATATATTCATCTTAATTCAGTAAGGGCGACTTACTTTGCTGGTAGTGGAACTGTCCCTGCTCAGATAACTGATGCCGCTACTAAACTTGTAGCGTGTGAAATTCTTCGTTCTGATGATGCTACTGTTTTAATTACTGAATCTGGTAATCAAATATCTGTAAAAGAAAAATATGATATTCTAAGAAAAGAAGCACTGGAAATTGTTAATGGTAAACAAGAAGGGGTGTTCTTGATTGAGTGAAGTAATGAGAGTGGTCAAAAGAGTTCAACAAATGTATAAAGAAAGAAATAAACTTTTTGAAGATACAGGACTTGGTGATTATACTTATTCGGATGCAGAAATAGAAAAGTTTGTAGCAGAAGCAGTTGAGAAAGAAATTAGTAATAGAGTAAATAAAGCAGTTAAGGATAGTGGATTGTAATGGATGAAGTAACATATATGGTTAATCTACTTAGAAACGCTTGGCCTAGTGCAGGTGTTATGAATTCCACTTTAGGAATTGCAACTGCTCATAGAGTTAAACCTACAATACTCGATATTCGTAATTTATCTTCAGGTGCTTCAACTGACGGTACTGCTGGTAAAGTTAGTAGAGGACAAGCCCGACAATATAGTTTGTTAAATCAAACTAGCCCTGCAATTGGTGCGGCAACTTCTTCTGATTTAATTGTGGTATTTGAAGATGGACAAGATATAGAATACCCTACTATTGGTTGGGATGTTCGTAACGAAACTTATAACTTAACTTGCCATATTAGAACTGTAAGTGGTGGTGACACTAGAGCCGCAGATAACATGTATGCACAGCAAAGGTTGGAATCACTTTATAAATCACTTCGTTACACGTTAGAATCACAGAGGAAAGGTGCGACAGTTACAATAGGTAGTGATTCGTTAAAAATGCATCAAATTCATTTAGGGGGAAGAACTGAATCCAATAACAAAGCAAAAAGGTTATTCGGGTATAAAGTAAATGTAACAATGAAACGATTCGCCATTTCCGTGTAGGTAAGTAAGTAAATAAGGTGAAAAAATTATGGGAGTATCAAACAGTGAAATATTTTTAGGCAGTGGAGCGCATTTAGCATTCGTTCCAGAAGTAGACTTTTTCTTTAGAGCGCAAGGAACAAGTACAACAGCAATACAAATTGAAACATCTTTAGCAGTTCAATTTCAATTAGTAAAAGATATGTATGTCGGTTGTACTATAGATTGGTATGATAATGGGACTTATACTTCTTCACATTTAGTAACTGCTAATGACCATGATACTTTTACAATTACACCTGCTACTGGTGCGGCTGTTGTAGCCGCAGATGATGAATTTGTTTTAAGAGGATATGGAGCACCTTGCCCTGCTCCTGATTCAGATGATGATGGAACAGGTAAGACTAGACTTTCGGCTGACAATTGGTTAGGACTAGTTGAATCTGCTACATTTCCTAATATAGAAGTTGAAATGAAACAAATGAATCTTCAAATGGGAGGAAGTAGAAATTATAGTTATCAGTATAAAGGAATGCAAACAGCAAGTGGAGGTAATCTTAATTTTATTTGCCATCAACCAACTTGGTTATATTATGCATTAGGATTATGTTCTGAAATAACACCTGCTACAACCTCCGCAAGTGAACACCCTACTAATTATCATACGGGAACTAATGCTCATGATTTATATTTTCATGGAACTAGTTCTAGTTCTCATATTGACAAAGGGCCATTTATTCATAGAGTAAATGCTGTTGGTTCTGATGGTAATAATAGTTCAGTTCATATAGTTCCTCCTATTAATGAGTTAATAGAATCAGCACCACAAACAAATTTTGATAGTATTACTTACCCAATTGCTACAACAGGGGCATTTATTACTTACAAATTTACAGAATCTAATACTGCTCATTTGCCTTCATTTGCTCTTGAACAGTCCTTAAGTAAATTAGCAACTAACGCTTGGCAAGCAGAAGAAGCGGCAGATGCAGAAGATTTAAACTTTGTACGGGTCGCTAGAGGTAATAGAGTTAATACTTTAACAATGACGGCTAATGAAAATGAAGAATTAAAAATGACTTTAGATTTAAACACTAGAGCAGTTACGGATATTCCACAAGATTTGGCTTCCCCAAGTACAGGTTACGAAGCAAGGGGTGGACAATATACTGATACAAGTTTATTTAATTATACTAGTGAAGCAACACACCTTGAACCATTCTTTTTCTCTGATGGAACAATTAGTATTTATGGGCAACAATTCTTAAAGATAACTAATTTTACTTTAACTATTAATAATAACTTACAAGATAAAAGATTTGTAGGGGTTAGTAAAAAGGTTAAAGATGCAATACCAGCGCAAAGAACTTATGAAATATCATTTACTGCTTTAGTTACTGATGATAAACTATTCACTGAGTTACTAAATACAGATGAGAATAATGATACAGGTCAATCAATTGATTTAGTATTCACAAAAGATAGTGGAGAATCACTTACATTAGCATTTGATGATTATTTTACAACTAGTAACACTTGGACCATTCCAGATGATAAAGGACCAGTAACCGTAGAAGCAACTTTAATGCCTAGAACTTTAACTAATTGTACTGCTGTAACTCATTGGGTTTTACAGGGGTGATTTAAATGGCTTCTTATGATGATTTATATAAAGCGGGCCTTGCTGATAGGAAGGCTAAAGAATTAAAAAAGGCTGAAGCCGCTAAAAAACGCCAAAAGAAAAAGGAGGTAGTTAAGGAAAAAACTACTGAATAATATTACATTCCACCAACACCGTTTGTATGTCTGTTGGTAAAAGAAAAAGGTGGATAAAATGTTAAATGAAAATAGAAAAATTGTTAGTGATAAAAGTTTGCTGTTTGCGGCAAAAGAACCGAAATTACACTATCTCAAGATAAGTGAGAATAGTGATGAATACCTGAAAATATGGATTAAAGAACCAACTTGGCTACAAGTAGAACAAGGAATGGCTTCTGTAATGAAAATTAATCCTAAAACTCAGGAAATGGATATAGATTTAAATAATTTATACCATTATATGATTGATAACTTTGTAGAAAAGACAGAGCCACATTTAGGTAAAACTGATTTGATTAGGCTAAGTCCCTACTTAGGAAGTCAATTAAAAGATATACTTCCAAATCCCCTTCAAGATGCTATTGGGGATGATACAAAAAACGACAAGTCAGAGACGCAATAAGAGGGCGTAAAGCCCCTATGGAGATTGTTTCTCTGATAACCGTTTATAGTCTTTCTAAGGCTTTAGCAATAAGCCCATTAGAGGTTTATCAGATGCCAGCACGTTTAGTAAGAGATATGTTAATGGTTCATGGCGAAGTGGAACAGTATAAAGCGGAAGAAATGGAGAAAGAAGCAAAGAAAAGGCAAGGGTAATTAAATGAGTGATACAAAGAAATTAACAAGTGATTTATATTCTTTAGCGGAAGCCGTAGAAGTTGCTAATCAAGCCGCAGA
>Ga0209337_1000269_pt1 | contig 41437 bp, 37 predicted proteins | sample LinPmetageLP53_FD_184044 | JGI IMG/M metagenome (GOLD analysis project Ga0209337, IMG submission 184044) | Marine viral communities from the Pacific Ocean - LP-53 (SPAdes) (version 2) | ecosystem: Environmental > Aquatic > Marine > Oceanic | place: Pacific Ocean | collected 2010-02-08
GCATTACTAATATTACAAGTTTTTTCATATTTTATTGTATTTTATAATTTTTATCTCCTGTTTTTTGAACATTATAATCACCGCCTATTAAATATCCATCTTTAGAACCTAGTGATTTTCCTATAATAGCTGGCTTAAACATTTTGTTATTAGCAGGTCTAATAGTATCACCTGTTTTTAAACCTTCTTGTGTTTCGTCCATAACTAAAGAATATTCTCCTCTATCGTCTGTTTGTATTTCGTTTGTGTTTTCACCTGTTAATAATTTACTTTCATTTAAAGGTGATGTTTTTTTGTAAGGGTGTCCCATTTTTATTTTTTATTTTTTGGTGTTAACCAATATTCATAATCTCCCGTAGGTCTTTGTACTCTTATGTAATCGACGTTTAATTTACCCTCAGGTACACCTTTCGTCATAGGTCTTCTTTTATAACCAAGTCTTTTTAATTTAAGCGCGTCAGTTTTGTATTGTAATTTTATTTTTGCATCTTCTTTTTCTTCATTTTCAAGAGTAGTTTTAGTACCCCAATAAGGTAGTTCTGCTTGCCAACTAGTATAACCCATAGCTAACATTGCTCTTTGCCATAACTCTAAATCATTATCTGACATTTGTTTTAAGCTCATCATTAACCTTAAAGCTCTATCCGCTGGAATATTTGTAGAAGCAGAAACAACTTGACCAATAGCTAAGTAAGCTGGATTGTCTAAATTAAATCCTCTTCTAAATATTTCTTTTCTATTATATTTGTAAGTGTTAGCGGCGCTTCTTAATTTTCTTATTTTAGAATCTATAGCAGGAGAATAATCAAAAACAGACCAAACAGCTTCTTCAAAATCTGGTGATTTCTTTTGCGCTTGTTTATTTACTTCTAAGCTAATTGCTATTAAAGTATCTACTAACGCGCCACCATATCCTAAACCTCTTAATAAAGAGCTTAACATACCTTGACCAATATCCATTGCTTTTTCATCAGCACCTCTTTTTTCTTTTTCTTCGTCATCTTCTTCTTTAAATAACAAAGTAAATACAGCAGCTTGCATAGCATTAAATATTAAGTTTTGTGCTACTCCATAATAAAATATTTTAGACACATTAGTTTTCCAATCACCTCTACCTGCTAACAAATCAGCCGTTGATTTTTTAATTATTCTAGCATACTGCATAGGTGTGTTAGCAAAGTTTAATACTAATCTACCTAAACCACTAGCTTGCTGCATTGATATTCTATCAGTTCTACTTGATTGTTGGCTTTCCTCTGATACTTGATAAAAATCATTAAACGCTATAGCTTCTGCTTCTGCTTTAGTATAAAGAGCACCTGTATCTATATTTACCTGTTTAACTAAACTATTTACTCTGTTTCTATAGAAAGTCGCTCCACCTGTTGATATAGCTAAACTATCTGCTATTCTAGTAAATATAAATCCTTTATTTAACAAATAAGATATAACACCTTTTATACCACCTTTTTTAGATGCTTCAGCTATTTCTGATTCTGCTACATTTATTTTTAAACCATTACGTCTTTGTACTAAATAATCAGAGTTCAACAAATACATTACATCCTTCCAATATTGTTTTTGATTAGCAAAAGCTAAACCTGCTTTAAAAGGATTGTTGTCACTCCAGTTCATAAAGTTAACAGAAGATATAAGCTGTAGTAATCCTGATTTAACATTTAAGAACATTATAGCACCAACAGAATTGTTTAACCAATCCATTACGTTTTCTACTTGAGCATTACCACCAACAGGCCTATTGCTTCCTCTCTTCATTCTAGATAACATGTTATTTAATGCTATAGTAAAATTAGAACCATATATTGCTTCTAACTTATTCATGTTTTCTTTAGAAAATATAATATCTACATTTTCTTGCCAATCTTGCAAAGCTTCTTTTCTGTATACTTTTTGTATACTATTTATTATATCTGAAGTAATATTTCCACTAACCCATTCAGCTGTAGGTCCAGGATATTCTTTTCCTTTTTGTATGAAAGCTATTTTTTCAGCAAACACTTTCATGTCTGGATTTTTTTCAATAGCTTCAACTAGTCTCTTTTTATCTCTTTGGGATAAACCAGGAATATCCATGCCTTGCATGTTCCATATAAAAACTCTTAAAGCTTGCGAATGAGTAAAGTTACCAACGCCTACTTGTTTACTTAAGTTTTTAGGAACGTTATCTATAGTTTTTCTTAATTCTTCAAAGTCTTTAGCAACTGCTATTTTAGCTTGTATAACTAATTGCTCGGCTTTATTAAAAGGATCAAGTAAATTTTCTTGTATCCATCGTTGAGCTAAATTACCTTTTTCACCTTTAGGTAAAATCTTATATAACAAACCAGTAAAATCTTCTGCAGATGGTGGAATAAAAAATTCAAATTTATTTCTAGCCTTGCCTTCTACTTTTGCTCTTGCATCAGAATAATTTTTGTACCATTCTTTACCACTTTGTTGCTCAATGATAACATTAAACTCTTTATTAATTCTTTCTCTTTTACTTTGTTTAGCTATTTGAACTTTTGACTTAACATCTATTTGGTCAAGTATGTTTTTAACAGCTTGAACATTAGCTATAGCATCGTCTGCAAAATAAAAGTTGTTATAACCTTTAGCTGCTTTGTCTAATACCCATAAAGCTTTTGCGTCAGCAGATCCATTTTCTAAACCTGTTATATTTTCAATAGGTAAGTTTAAACCAATACCATCTAAAAACATTTTAATACTTTCAGCAGAAGCTTGTGGCCTTGCTGTTAATACAAATATATCACCACTACCAAACTTGTCTTGACGTTTTAAAGCTAGATCAGCTAATGGTCCTTTTTTACCATCTACAACTTTGTTAAATTCATCAAAATTAAATTCAGCACCGTTTTGTTCTAACGTTTCTGCTTCACTAGCAAACTCGGCTGGTGTTATTTTTCTTGTAGTGCCGTCTCCCATGTCAACAATAACTTTGCTATTGCTGTAAGCTAACGTGTCGTCAAAATCAAATACACTAATACCTTTTGAAGGCGTGTCTAAAGCTCTAGCTAGTTCAGCAGCTTTATCAGCATTACCCATTGCTTCAATAGAAGCTTCTGTAGTTCCATCAGCGTTTATAAGTGGAAATAAAGTTTTCTTATTTATCTTAACTCTTTTACTTTGTTTAGCATTAGTTGGAGCAGCAGCTTTAAATTCTGCTTGAGCGCTTTTAACACTTTTGTTTTCTAATAAAATTTCTTTAAGTAATTTATTTTGAAACTGAATGTTATCAGAGTTATTTTCTAAGTCACCTAAAGGCAAGCCTAAACTTTCAGCAATAGTCATTACTTTACCGTCTTTATAAGTAACGTATTCATTTAGATTTATATTAGGATTACCTAACAAATATCTAACCCAAACATTTGGCTTTTCCATATCCCAAAACTCACTAGGAAATTGAGATTTAAAACCACCTTCACCAATATTTTTATCATTTACAATGTTGTCATCAGTTTTTAACAATTGACCTTGTACGTAGTTATCTTTTATAAGACTAAAATCTTTATTAACAGTATTGTTATATATAAGATCAACAGCTATTTTAGCTGTATTATTAGCTGGCATTAAATGTTCTGCAACATAGTTTAAAATATCTACAGAAATTACTTCACCTTTTTTATTTAATTTATATCCTTCAACTGTACTACGTTTAGGTATTTTAGATAAAGAAAAGAATTCAATAGGAGCTAAAACTCTAATTGGATGTTTTGAATTATTAACTTGACTGTTTATCCAAGACGCCCAAAACTCCATTCTAGCTGGTACTATTTTGTTATCTACTCTTACGTCTTTACTTATAACGTTAAGTATTTTCTTTAATATGTTAGTTTTTTCTGCTTGATTATTTCTAAAATTTGGATCGTTTAATCTATCTATTCTTTTTTCTGGGCTTAAATTTGCATAACCAGCTTGATTAGCTTCAGCTTCTCTTATTATCTTAACGTCATTAGCGCTTAAAACAGTGCCAACTCGTAACTTATCTTTATCTAAATATACTTCACCATTAACAGTTTTTGTATATTTTTTTACATACGCAGGATTGTCTTTAATAAATTCACCAGATAAAGGAGCATTAAGTAAATCTCTTAATTCGTTTACATTTCCTTTTTTGTTAAATATACTTCTACTACTATTAGCAATGCCAGGAGCGTAAGCTTCATCACCTCTAGAAGATATATATTCAAAAAAATCTAAACCAAGCTCAGGCAAACTTCTAATTACACTTTCGTTTCTTGCTTTTATTTGATCAGAACTCATCTTATCATGTAAAAACCTATTTTCAAATGTTGGATACAGTTTTAAATCATAATCTTGAATCTGCTTTGCAATGCTAGCTTTAACTACTGTGCTATAATTTTTACTAACTTTTGAAACAGGTTTAGATCTATTACTAGCTTTAGCTGTTACAACATCTAGAGATGTATCTTCTTTAGATCTTTGATCTAATTGTTGTTCTAGTCCATCAAAAAATTCATCAACTGTTAGAGGTGATCTTTTTAATTCTAAAGTAGTTCTTACTTTATCTACAAAAGCTTTATCATTTTTTAACGTCTGTAAACCTTCAGCCATTATACCTTCTGTTAACATACTAAATAAAGACTGTTGTCTTTTTTCACTAGACTTATAATATTCTTTTAACTTTTGTTTGTCTATTTTAGTTATCTTAAAAACATCAGGTCTTGAATATGTTTTCTTACCGTTTTTTACTTTAACTTGATCAGTCTTACCAATTTTTTTATAGTTTATAAGACCAGCATCTACGTTAGACTGTCGACCTAGTCTTCTTTTTATTGTTGACACAGGTATAACACCTATTAAACCTTGATTAATTGCAGTGTCTACAAAATCATTATAAGTATCACTACCCCATTTACCTATAGCAGATCTCATCTGTTGCATAACAGTTTTGTCTTTAGTGTTTGCTATTATATTTTTAGCTACACTAGAGGGATCGGTACTAGTTGTCATACCTGATATAATATCTTTAGCTAATCCAGTAGTTTTACCATCTGTTATACCTCCTATTATTTCGCCGCCTAAGTTTTCAGTTACTACTTGATTAATTACAGGAATAGAAGAAGCATATTTTTTCTTTCTACCAACATCTTGTTTTCCACGAGCATCAAAATCTACTTGAGCACTTGTGTCTACAACGTCTCTACCTTTTTCTGATAATACGTCTTGGCTAACTTGCTTTTTCTTTCTTTCAATTTCGGTTTGAAAAAACCCTTTACCTCTTGGACCAATAGTGTTTCTCATGTAATTACTTAAAGATCCATCAGCTGGATTATAATTACGAGCAATACTAGGAAATTCACTATTTAAAAAGTTTAAAGCTTCATCAGTTTGTATATCTCCTGCAGCTCTATTATATCCCATTGACGTTAAACCTAAAGAATAATATTGACTAACTAAGTCTTCTTGTAAACCAATATCCATATCAGCTCCTAAGTCTTGGTACTCTAACATTAAGTCTTGCGCTGTTCTTTTGCTTTGCTTGCCAATGTTTATATCACCAGCTTGATTTTTTATTATATCACCTATTTGACTTGTTACGCCTTTGCCTAGATCTTTACCTACAATAGCGCTTTCAGTTAACATTGCTCTTTGTGATTTGTTTAATCCTTTTCCTTTTTTTCTAGCTAAAGCATAGTCTTTAACAAAATTATAAACTTGTTTACCACTGTTAAACTTAACGGGTACGCCTAGAGTTCCTAGCAAGTTTCTAACCATTCTACCTAGCTTATCAAGAATGCCATCGTTAACATTTATTTCTTCATTAATAAAAGCGTCAGCTAAAAAATTCATAGCTTCTTCATACTGTTCATTTATAGGTTTATTTTTATATAACTTGTATCTTTCTTTTAAGTTATCTGACATTAAACCATCAGTATCAATTTTTTCTAAATAAGCTAATAAAGAAGATCCTAATGCTTCCGCGGCTACAGGATTGTCTTTTACAGTTTGAAACATTAACGCATGTAAAAACTCATGATCAGCTACTGCTATGTCAAGAACTTTACCAGAGCTCTCTTTGTCTACTATAATCAACTGTTGTCCAGTTTCTTTGTTTGTTAATATAGTTCCATTACCATCGCTAGAAGCGTTATTATCCCAGTTACCACTGTTGTTTTGTTCTTCTATAAAAGCATCAGCTTCTGTTGTTGTATCAAAAGCTCTCATAGATACTGCACCATTTTCATCTAACAAACCTTCTATTTGACCTATTTGTTTTACTAAACCTTGCTCCGCGCTTATTTCACTAAGTCTAGTTTCTACCACTTTCATTCTATCTTTTTCACTTGCGGCCATAGATGAATCTGTAGAGTTTACAGTTTCTCTTAAATTAACAAGTTCTTGAAATAAAGAAAAAGATTCTTGCTTAGCTTCTACAGAATAATGTTTAGGTATTTTTAATAAAGCGGTTCTGTCTGCAGAAATTTGATTTAATTTATTATCGTATTCTATATCTGTTATAGTTCCTGCTTTTAGTTTAGCATCTAAATCAGTCCTAGCTAATTCATAAACTTTATTAGCCTTGTCATAAAACTTAGGATCTCTTAAACTTAATCTAGTGTTTGTTGATAAATCTTTTATTCTGTTTATGCTAGAAGAAACAAAGGCTCCACCTAGTGGCATAACTACACCGCCAATAAATCCTTCGCCCATAGAGTTAACATATTCTAAAGGATCAAATCTACCCGTTACTACTTGATCAATACCGGTTTGTATTCCTTCAGTGGCACTTTCGTTAAGTCCACTTTTTATTTGACTCATCGTTAATTTTTTTCCTTGAGTTAAAGCTTTTCTTACGTTTCCTCTAAATAATTGAGATAGACTACCTTTTGCAAAACCCAGTGACTTTATCATAAAACCAATACCAGCTCTTTCTATAGCTGCTATTCCAGCGCCACCAGTGATACCGGCCATTGTCATATTTTTGACAGCTCCTTCGTTATTATCCATATAATCTAACATCTGTTGAGGTGTTAAATCTCCAATTTCAATACCTAAATCTTTAGCCGCAGCAGCTTCAATTTGAGTAAAAGTTAAATTACCACCTTCTTGAAATAAAGTATATGTTCCGTAAGAAGCAAAGTTTGCTGCCATATATGGAATTTGCTTCAAAACAGTCTTAGGTATAAATCGTAAAGCATCACCTATATTTCCAGCTGCCAAACTTGATAAAAAATCAGTAAACTGCTCTTCGGTAAACAGCCCTTCTTCATGTTCTTTTTTCATTATTCCAATAGCATATTCTTCTACTAAACCTTGTCTTTCATTAAGATCTTTTTCCATTAATAACTTAGCTTCACTAAAAGGCATCAGCTTCCATTCGTTAGCTTTTTCAATTTTACTTATTCTTTCATCATCAGGAAGATTAAATGTAGACGCGCCTAATCCAACTTTATACATAGGTCTTCCGTCACCACTGTAAACTGAAATAAAAGGAATTATTTTATTTTTTTCAAGATCCCAGTAAACTAAAGATTGATCACCTTCTGGTAATAATCTTCTTTTAGATCTTGGATTCGTAGGTCCGTATTTTCCTTCTACTGTTGTTTTTTCGTAATCGGCTTGATCCATAACCCACGAGTCATAAGTCTGATGCTTTTCTAACAAACCATCCATCAGTATAACTTGAGCAGTTTTGTCTAAACTTATGCTACTTAAACCGCTATACGCAGCGTCGCTTAACGCCATTGCGTCATAACCTAATATTTTTTCTACAATTCTATACGGATTTAATGGGCTTACTGAATTGCTTCCACTTAAAAAAGATTTTAAACCCTTAGCACTTAATCCAAAGCCAAGATCATCAAATCTATCGTCTGCAGTCATATCAGCGTTTAATCTTTGCGTTCTTGCTATGTTTTTCTGATTGACTAAATCTTGTGCTGATTGAGCTTCTAAAGCAGTTTTTATTTGTGGATCAATAGCGTTAGATATACTATCTTCTATTATAATTAATCTTTCTTTAAATCTATCATCAGACAATATCAAGTTATTAACAAAATCAGCATACTCTTTGTTAGCTATTAAAAGAGCCGCTTCTTGCTCTTTTTGTTGAGGACTTACAACAAAAGAATCGTGATCTATAGAAGATCCTGTCATTGCTTGTGTAACACCACTAAAATAGTTTTCAGGAAACTTATAAGATTGATACACTAATAACTTAGATTGTAACTCTTCTGTTTTTTCTAATAAAAGCGCTTCGTTTTCTTTTAGTATTACTTCTTGAATTTCTTTTATTGAAGTATCGTTTTGTAAAGTATTTTGAAAAAGCTTTTCATAGAACTTTAAAATTTCTTCTTCATTTGCAAAGTTAACAGGAACATTGCTAGACTGCATGTTAGTCATTATGTTAGCAGTTGCTTCGTCTTGAGTGTTTTGAAGTTCTATATAATCATCATCTAACTTTCTTAATAACTGAGTGGTTTGCTCTAGTATTTCTTGTTTATTTTCTTCTGTAGTTTTTTTGTCTACAGAATTTAATAAATTAATTATTTTATTTTGAGTGCCTTCAGAGCCATAAGTATTTTTTAACTGAGAGCCTACAGCTAACTCTGAAAGATTTTTATCTATATCAACATTATTTATTTTTTTAGTTGATTCAGCTTTATCAAACATAGTTGATGGATCAAAATTTTCAAACTCTTTTTCTTCTTTATTTTCAACTTCAATTGGTAATAACTCTTTAGCAACGTTATATAAATAATTATTTTCATTCACAGTTTTAACAGGCGTGTTATCACTTTGTTTTACTACAGTATTAATTTTTTCTTGTAGCTCAGCAAGTTGCTGATCCGTGCCTATAGGAGGTTGTATAGCTGTTATTTCAGTATCACCTGTTGTAACATCTGTTTCTATATTTTCAGGAGCAGGAATAGTTGTGCCTTCAGTATTACCATCAGTTTCATTACTTACGTCAACAACTTCTTCTTCATTATTCTCTTCTTCTGAAGGTTTTTCAAAAAGAATACTAGGGTCAAACTTTTCTACAGCTTCTAGTATTTCATTAATATTATCCATATGATTGTATTAAGAATATTTTTCAACAAATTGATTAATTTGATCATTTCTTTCTGTTGGTAAGTTTGTAACTTCTTCTGGTAACTTTTGATAAAATAAAGGTAAACCAGCTTGCCATTCAGTTATACCTAATTGATTTTTATAAAAATCTGGCAATGGCATTTGATTTTCGTTTAATGCTTTTATTAAATCTTGACCTTGCGTTGTTTGATCTGTTAAAGTCTCTTTAACAAAGCTTGGCCCACCTGGAACGTCTTCTTGTATTATTTTAATATCTAAATTAGAGTCCATAATCAATTGCGTTATAAAAGCTTTTTGAGCGTCTACTAAACTAATCTTTTGACTAGAGTTTTTAGATATAGTATTAAATTGATATCTATTACCTACAAAACTAGCTTTACCTTCTGGAGATAAAGACTCATACATTGATTGTAGTTCTTTAGTAGCTACTTCGTTTATACCTAAAGGTAAATCAACACCTAGTCTTTTGTTACTGTAACCAGACAATACAGATATATTACCACTAGCTACAGCAAACAAACTAGCTACATGGTTGTTAATCTCAGCCTTGTAAGCAGGTGTCATGTTTATAGCTGAAGTATTAATAGGTTTTATAATAGATCTTTTAATTTTATCATTAACAACTTTATACATAGGTATTTGAATAGCCGTATCTTGTCCTGGATCATTTCTATCTCCCTGCGGAATAGTACCACCTAAAAAATATTGAGGTTGAATAGTTGCGTTTATAGTTATACCAGCGTTGTCAAAAGTAGAGCCTAAGTCCATACCAGCTGGAACTTCTGATAAATAAAGATCTAATAAATCCCCATTAGGAACTTGAGTAGAATCAACTTCTCCATATATAGTGTAATAACCTTCCATGTTTTCATCAAAACTTATATTTTTATTTGCTAAAAAATCATCTATAATATAAGGTTTTTTGTGTAAATATTTACTAAAAGTTTCACCAGTTATTTTTATTTTTATTCTTTGATTTAAAACCGCTATTTCTCCATTGTTTGTTTGTCTAAACGTAAAGTTTTTTTCGACCTTTACATCATCAAAATAATTAAATAAATCAGCCCAAGCAGCGACCATAAACATGTTTCTATCTTTAGTTCTTTCGTTTGTCCCGTTTATATTAATCTCATTATAGCTAGATATAAAAGCAGGTAAATTATCTGGTTTAACAGGTTCTACGGCGACTATTAAATATCCTCCTATTTCTTGTATTGATGTTAATCTTGAGAAAAATGTTGATATATATTCTCTGTCTTCTTTTATTTGCTCCTGACTCATGTTCTTGATGTCAGTAGCTAGTCTAGTTTGTCTTACTAGAACTCCCATCTCTTGATCTTGAGCTTGTTCTAAAAAAGTTTTCACTATAATATCTGAAAGATTTTTGTCTTCGTTTTTATTTAAAGCTAAAGGACTGTTTAAATATTTACGATATTTTATACTAGCATCTGTAAAAAAGTCTAACTCATTAGCGCGTCTTACTTGAGACACGTTAACAAGTCTATTAATTTTACTATTATGAGCTTTAATTATTTCGTTCATTTTTTATTTTTTTTATTCGTCAGGGCCTAGAAAACCACCGGCTATTTGTCCTATACCTGAAATCATTTGTCCTGTTCCTGCTGCTGATGCAAGAGAAGATTTTGATTGTTGGTTTGCAAAACCTTGATACTGCTGTGAGTACATGTCTATGTCTGCGTTACTTCTATTTTCTTGAGCTTGAAATTGAAATACTTCTCCAGCAATCTCAGAGTCTTCAACTCTTGTTCCTTGTGTTATCAATACGTCTTGATATCTAGTAGTTGCTGCTACTTTCTCTCGCATCATCTGAGCCTCACCTTGAGCTCTTAGTTTAGCATTGTCCGCTTCTTGCTTACTAATATCTGCTGCTACTCCTTTTTTAGATTTTAAAGCTGCCATAGCTAAAGCCGTAGCACCGCCAGCACTTGCTCCCGTTTGTTCTAAAGTATCAAGAGTATTAGCTAAGGATATATCAGCTTCTTCAATTTGCATTTCTGCAGCTGCTGTCGAAACACTTAGTTGGTTATATGGGTTAGATATTTGGCTTGATAAATCGCTGGCTAGTCCAGATAGATCAGTTACTCCTGCGTATGGGTTTGTTATTTCTGCTCTATTCGCCATAGCGCTTAACATCCCAGCTTTTGCTTCTTGTTTTCTTCCTCTAGCTCTACGCATTTCTTTATGCGCTTTACCGGCTTTTACTGCTCCTCCTACCGCTGCGCCTACTCCAGCTACCACTGCTGCTACTGCTGCCATATTATTATTTTTTTAAATTATTCTTTTTATCATTTCGTGAGATGGAGTTTCATCTATAGTCCACCCTAATTTTTTATGTATTTTTAATAAGCTATTACTTCTGCTTATTGACATTAGGCATTTTTTACCTGCTGCCTTTACTAGTTCTTCTGCTGTTTCTATCAATAGCTTTACTGCTAAAGGTCTAGCTCTTTTGTTCCCTTTGTGATCAGATATTACCCAGTCTAACCAACATAAACCTGAATTACTCCAGTATAAAAAACCGGCGGCAATTGGTTTACCTTCATTTTCAATCATAATACCACCTGTTCCATTGTCAGGTAATATATCTTTATTTAATACGGGCCAACCCCAGTCTTTCCACCAACTTTCTAACAACTTCCAGTCATTTTCAGTTAGTCCTCTTGAATTTAATTTCATATGATTATATTTATCTATTATTGTAATTACTACTTACAGAGAACAATTGCTTAGCATCATTTCTAAAAGTTGCGTTATCTGTAGAAAAAGTAACTGTTAAATACATACCTTTTATACCACTACTGTTGCTATATTCGTTTGGAACAATTCCACCACCTAATATTACTTGACCAGGTAAAGTAGCATTGTTTGCTTTTATAGGTGCATAATATTTGTTTTGTTTTCTATCAAAACCTGCTCTATAATTAATCCCTGCATTAGTGTAAAAACCTTCGTCGTAACTAAGTATTCTATTACCTTGTTGTTCTAAATCAGTTTCTCCAAGACCTGGTTGCTGTGGGTTTGTATCTGTTCCAGTGTAATCAACAGTAGAAAAATCAACTTGCCAACCGTTACTACCAGCATACTCTACAGTTTTAAAAGTTTTTGTAAGCGTAGGTTGAGGATTAAACACAAAAGTAACACTAGACTTTCTATATTCATCATAAAAAGTATTGTATTTATTGTTACTATAATGTTTCCAAATACCATTTTTAGCAAAAGTATAATATTCGCCTTGTAAACTTGTAGACAGGTCTGGTATATATGTTTGAAAACTAACCCAACCATTAACAGACGTATCATAGTGTAATGTTTGTGACGCTAAAGTTACTACATAGTTTTTTTGAAAAACATCATAACCACCTGTAATCTCTTGATTGCTAAGAGAGTTTAAAGAATTAAATGTATCTCTAAAATAATCTATCATACCAAAATTAGATATTTCACTAAGACCATTAGGCCCTAGTTGCATAACAACTCCACGATCTCTATCTGTAAAATACTTAAAATAACCATATGTAGCAAATGAGGTTGGATCTTCAGAAATTCCAAAATTACCTTCAAAAGGACTTGGTGTTCCTACAACTAAAGTACTGTTAGTTGTTAAAGGTTGACCTTCTTGCGTGAACACTACATCCTTATCTATAGGCGCTCTGTTAACTTTACGTTCTTGAAATATAACTAAGTTTGTATTTTCTGCAAATAACTTTTGTATGCTTCCAGAAGCAGGATCAACTGCTCTTGTAATATCTTCACCAATAGGAAATTGATTACTATTATTAATACCATTTTTAGAATTATATACACCTGAGTATATTATAGCATTTTTTCTACGTTCTTGTCTAGCTTCTTCTTCTACGATATAAGCTTTATTACCAAAGTCAACAGAAGCGTTATTAAAACCACCTTCTATTCTTGCTTCTTCAATAAACCAATCTTCATTTACATTTGAATCAATGTATCCGTCACCGGTAGTTATATCTGGCGTACCAGTTGTTGTTCCTCCTCCTACAGAAAAAGGCGCGGTTACTAATTCAAGCGTACCGTCTGGTTTTCTTTCTTGAAACTGAGTAGCATTTTTTAGTCTCTTCAGCCAAAAGGAATTAAAGTACGATATTTCTAGTGTAGTCGCCATATATTATTATTACTTATTTTATATTTTTATTACAAGTGTGTTTATATTTGAATCCCTGGTCCAGAACAAGGATCCGCGGTAGGTAATGTGCTTGGACAGCCTGTTGCTCCTGGTTGATTTAAATCAAAATAATCCACATCAAACCTTGCGCAAGCTGGACATTGAAAGCAAGCAGAACCTTGGCTTCCACCACCAGTATAAACCCCATTGTTTCTAACAGCATATTCTCCAGGAATGTCAAAATGATATTCTTTAAGCTGCTCATCCACCGGAAAGCCTGATACTTTTAACAAATTGAAATTGTCTATTTGTCCACCTGCAGGTTGGGCAGGGGAATTAACCATACATACAGCTATACCCCAGCTTGCTGATGGAGTTGCTCGATATAATATTGTAAAATTAGTTTTATATTCATTTTGAGTTGACGAAGTTGCGGTTTTGCTTAATATAGCTTGAATAACAAATTGACCTTGAGTTAAAGCTCCTGTTGTAAAATCAGGTTGTGCGCGAGGTGGTTGAGGACCAACTACAAGGCACTCTAAAGATGTACCAGGTGTGAAATTAGGATTACCTTCTTTTAAAACGTTATAATAACGTAAATCACTACCAGAACCTGAGGTAATACCATATGTCGGACCAAGTCCTTGTTGGGTTAGATTATTATCTATATTTGTAAACTCATTTGATGTTTTACTTCCAACTAATCCTTGGCTTGGAACACTAAAATTTGTACCATTGTTAACAGCGCTACTTGCGCCAAAAAATACCTCTAAAGGTCTACCAGGGTTCGGAGAGCCAAGTACAGCAGACCCACACGAAGTGTCTAAATTCCCCATTGCAGTGCTTGGGCCATAACATATAGCTTGATTAGTTGGAGGTGTTCCAAATGCTAATTCATACTCACATGTTGTTGATAAACTACCAGCACCTAAAACACAAGAAGAAGAGGCATCAGTAACGGTGCATTCAAAAATATAACTTCCGTTTACTAAAGTTCCACTTGTTAAACTTAAAGTACCATTTTGGCTTATTGCCCATATAGCTGTAGAGCTAGGAGGTTCTGCTGTAACACTTAAAGTGTAGCAAAGGTCTTGAGTTTCATTAGTTACATCTGCCGAACCGTTTTTAGCATTAGTAAATTGACCAAATACACCTGTCATAGTGGTGTCATAACCTGCTGTACCACCTGCTTTGCTACACGCTTGTTCAATATTAAGTTGTGTTAAATCGCTAGTTTGCGCAGGTGTAAAACCTCCTATGGTTGGCGCTATGTTATTTAGATTAATAGTTATTTCATTTGACAATACATCTATAAAAGCTCCATTTAGATAACTTGTTTGAAAGCTTACAAACCATTTATTTGATTTAGTTCCAGAAGAATATCCATACCAAAACAAACCGTTTGTTTTAAGATTAAATAAAATATAAGCTCCAGGTGTAGCAACTTCTATGTCAAAAATACCAGTTACATCATTACCATTGGAATCTAATACTTGAGTTATCACTACTCCAATAATAGCTGGATCAGTAATATCACCATCTAAAGATAATGAGTTACCTGCTGAATCTTGAAAATCCAATGCAGTTATTATATTAGTTCCACTAGCAGCGTCTTCATCAAAACTACCAAGCGTAACAGAAGTTTTACTTACGCCTCCGTAATCAGCTAATACTGCATTGTTTAAATCTACAAAGTTTCCAGAAGTAGAAGTTTCATAAAATATTTCTAATAAACTTTCTACAGGCTCTGTTTCTGATACACTTAAAAAAGGATACATACAACCAATACTATTAGTTGGCGCTGGAAAAGTTCCATTGTTATTAACTCTAGCACCTAACGTATTCAACTGCGGTGTGTTTAGTTGTGTTAAGTTAGGTTGAGGATCTTCAGATCCTATTTTAACAACAATAGCTAAAGGATTTTGTTCTACATTATAAAAGCTTTGCACTGCTCCAACATCTCCCCAAGGAATTGCAGCAGGATCGTTTGAAAAAGCTCCTTTTGTAGCTGAGGCATCAAATGGTGAGTTAGCTAATTCTAAACCACCTTGACCAACTGGTCCTATAGTTACAGCTTCGTCTTTTAATCTACCTGGGTAATATTGACAGTTCCAAGCCCAAGGTCTGTTTTCGTAATAAAAAGGACCACCAGGAAACGCAGCGCCTTTATTGAGATTATTAATACTAGGATTATTAACTCTGCCAATTAAACCAACAGAACTACTAAACTCACTTTGAGTTGGTCCTACTTCATTTAAATCTCTAGGTACTTTATTTATATTGTCTCCAAATAAAGAAGCAAAAGCTATTCTACCGTAATCAGTTGCTGATATTATCGGATAACCAGATATGTAACCTGGAAGATATACATTGTAGTATTCTTGCTCTTGTTGTTTTACAACTAATTTGTATGATTGCCAACCTAAAACATTAGGAGGATTTACAGTAACTTGTATTACTAAATCTTTACCTGGAAATGCGCTTCCAGTAAAATATAAGAGTTCTTGACCATTAACGTAACCTTGACCTGAATTTAAAATGCTTAAGCCAGTAACTCCACCGACTGCATCGATTGTTAGAACTTTAATCCTTAAACCAATACCTTCTCCGCCTCCTTTAGTAAACAATAATTCTTCATCTACAGCGTAATTTTCGCCAGGATCAACAACTTTAACAGCATCTACAGATGTATCAGTCCAAGATTTATAAAGCCCTGGTTCACCAGTTTGAGAATTATTAGTTGTCTGCGTAACTCCATTGTTTATTTTTAATCTTAAAGCATTTCCTAACCATTTGTAAGTGGTTACATCTGTAGCGGGATTATCAATTTCTCCAAATGTTTTATAAGGAACATATAGTGTTGAACCTGCTATACCTGGAGTTGAATCATTAGTAGATAAAACAACGCTAGAAGCTCTACCGTATCTATCGCTTAAAACAAAACCTGCTTGATAACTTCTATCTTGTTTTACTGTATGATAAGGGTATTGAGCATAGTTGTCATAAGCAACTGACTTGTTTTCATTAATTATCTCGTAATCAATACCATTTGGTGGGGTATGTTTTTGTAAGAAATTACCATACATAACTCTATTGGCTGTTAGCTCTTGAGCTAAAGCTTTAATAGGTACATTGTCATAAACTCTATTTTGTTCTGATGTTGGTAAAGTTCTAAAAGCTTTTATAGATTTGTAATCAAAATTATAATACCATTCAGGTCCTTCTGTAAGTGAAGCTTGTGGTATTAATTGTAAAAAAGAACTTAATATAGTATTATCTACTTGTATATTTTCTAGTATTTTAGTAGATAATGCGTCGCTTTCTTTATATAAAATTTCTATGTTTGTTATTTTATATTCGCTTATTAAATTGTCTATAACTTCTGCGCTTGTAGAATTACTAATACTTGGAAGAGGTATTTTTAAAGATACAGTATCTACATTATTTGTAAACCATTCAACAATAGTTGAATCATAAGCATCTTTCATGTCTTGAAGGCTTTCATTTTGACCACCTCCAAATAAACCATTATGTTTAGGTATAAAACATATTTGTGTATAAGGAGCTGCTAGAGAATATTCATTGTCTTCAAATTTAAATCTATAACTAAATCTTATAAATTTTTCTTCAATTAAATCAGGATCACCTGTAAATTGAGTATCATAGTTTGGGTTAGCTGAAACTGTTACGTCATTACCACTAGCGTTAACTGTTATATCTTTTGTAAATTGTAAAGTTATAGTTGCTGTTTGTAAACTACCGGGAGTGGTTGATGGACCAATTTCTTCAACGCTTTGTATAACTACTTCGTCAGCAATAGTTATACCTAAGCTACCGTCTGGCGCTGTTAAAGTGTCACTTGTTATAAAATCACCTACCCTTGGTGTTGGTTGCGGGCTTTGATCGTCTACTTCATTATAATAATTATAATTTAACTCAACATCGCTACCAGCTACAAAAGCCCCTGCAGTTGTTGCTGTAGTTACAAAACCATTTGTTTGTCTTTTACTAGCAAGGTTTTTTACAGATGGTCTTTTAAAACTTACATTTGCTTTTTCACCAGTGGTGTAACTACCAGGTGACATGCCTGATGAAAAGTCTCCGTCTTTAAAGTTATTATAAATTGTAACACTAACGTCTTCTTCAATTGAAATAACGTTCCATAGCTCTTGATCTTCTTGATCTGGAAAGCCTGAAGCTATATCACCTATTTTTATACCTGTAGTATCAGCAACATCACAAACATAACCTTTTAAAGCATTAGGATCTCCACACACTGGACCAGCCAAAGCGCAAGCTTGGCTTCCTCCAGTTATAGATCTTTTATTATCTTCTAAAACTAAAGGTGTTCTATATGGATAATATTTTGCTACAGATATTTGATCTTCATTAGTATAATGAGTTGGTGAAGGTAAAGATTGAGGGTTAGCTAGACTAACGTTTATTTTTCTAGGTTGATTTCTATTGTCTGTCCAAAATAATAAATCATCTATAAGATTAATTCCTGTTATTTTATTTAGTTGACTAAAGTTTAAAAAATCTCCTCTAACTAATAAATCTAAAGAATCACTAATAGAATTGTATCTATGTATGGTATTATTATATCCAATATAAATTTTGTCTCCTACTGATAAATCACCAGGTAATGATTGATTTAATGTAATTGTTGTTTTAGATCCCAGCATCTTGACTAATGCATCTGATTCATATCCATCATTTCCAGAAGGTAAACCAGATGGACCCCATGAATCTCCCCAAAGTAACATACCTACTTCTATGCCTAAAACCTCAGGATCAAGTTGAACGCCTGAAGCGTTTTCTATTAAAATAAGCGTTCGATCTCCACCATCAAAACCTTGAAAATAAACTACAACATCTCTAGGGCATATATCATCTTGTGTATAACCAGAATTATAAAGAAATATATCACCAGAGGTTTCATTTGTAAATTGACCTATAAATTTACTACCTATGCCAGTGTATAAATTTTTTAATTCAGTGTTACCTGGTATATTCTCAAACTCTCCTACTTCTGATCCTTCTGATCTACTTATTTGTAGATTTTGAGCATCTCTATATTCGCCATTTGGTAATATTCTAGAGTCTAAGTCTTTATTCATTTTAGACTTTAGAAACGTATTAGTTATTTGTGGCATGTGTTATCGTTTTATCCATTTAGCTTTACCTCTCATTACTTGAACTATTTCATCAAGCTTAACGTTTGATAATCTTATTTTAGCATTTCTTAATTTAGCACTTTTTTCTTGTCTAAGTCTTTGAACAATATATTCAGGTTGGTTAATTCTAGTAGAAATTATAGCATGTGAAATATAAGCATATAAAGCGTCTTCTGCTAGTTTTGGTATTCTACTATCTAAATCATAAGCAAGTCCGTCAGACACATACTCTAACACTATTAAAGCGCCTACAAGATTACTTGAAAAAGATACTTTACCTTCTCTTTCATTCATGTTGAACCAGCCATTGTGTTGAGCATATTGTGGAGACATTCCATATTGTTGTCCCCAACCCCAATACCAATATCCGCCAAAACCCCAGTTATAACCTGCCCAGTCTAAACCTTCGTTGTAAAGACCAAAAGATGGTAATCCATTTATTAAATTAGTATTGCCTCTTTTCCATTTCATTTCAGTTAACGAAGTTCCTTCTGTGTTTTCACCAAAATTATCTTGAGTTGGACTACCTAAGTTATCTTGTATTGGATTTTCATAAGGAGATATAGTTAAATTGTTTGCTGGGTATATAATTCTTTTAACACCTAAAGCATCTATTCTTGAAACTCTAACATAATTAACGTAGTCTTGTGGTAATATAACACTTAAGCTAGGTGGTATGTTTAATTCTTGAGATTTAATAGATTTTAAAGTATCGTAACTAAATTCTTGTAATCCACGTTTAGCATGAAATATTATATCAGTTCTTTTAGCGTCTGATATTAATTTATCTTTTCCAACATAACCTACTATAAAATTATTGACAACATCTTTTAATGTTACATAACCATAACTTCCGTAGTTTTGTTCTGTAGTAACGCCATATGCATCTCTGTTACCAAAGCTACCGCCATCAATTGTTTTTAATTGACATACTAGTATATTGTTTTGTGGTAACGGAGCTACTAAAGAAATAACATTTCTATCAATACTATATGATAATATGTATTCTATATAGTTTATACCATCTACACTAGAGTATAATTTAAAATTATTTAAAGCATAGTCAGCGTTAGCAGGATCAGGATCACCTAGTATTAAGTTAGTATTAAATGTAAATGTAAAATCACTTTGTCCAGCTACTGCTGTCACTGTAAAACCCTGCGCGCCCGCGTAATATTGTTGATTTGTTTCGGTGATTAATCCACCGTTTGGTATTGCCATATCTTATTAACTTTTTTCGTTTGCATCTACGTTAGCTACAGCTTGTGAAGCTGTTTGTATGATAGTTGGGTCTTGTATAATAACACCAGCATAAGCTAGTATTCTCAGTATTAATTCATCTTGGTCAGTAACGTCTAGTCCAAATTGCACAGAAGCACCTTCAGCATATTCAAACGCTCCTACACCATTAGTTGTAAAACCCCAAACAACGTTTAAAGGTTTAACTAAATATGATATAGCTATATCGCTTTTTATACTGCTAGGGTATACTTTAATATTATCTTGTAAATATGTGTATATTGGAAAATTTTCTGTAGGTTGAGTTAATGGGGAAAGTAATAATTGTCTTAACTCGTTTGGTTGAGTATATTGACCTAAGTCTGTGTCTTTATAAAATACAGAGCCTAATCTATATAAAACATTTGTAGTTCCTACAACAACAGGAGAGTCACTTGCTCCAGGAAATTCTATTAAAGGAAAATTAGAATTAGTGAAGTTATAAGGTATTACAGTATTTCTTTGAAAAAACTGTAGTTTTTGTTCAATATTTTTTACTCTATCTGAGTATTCTGTATCATTACTCGGTAAACGATACTGTTGGTTTAAATCACTAGCGTAAGCCTCAAACATAGTAAGCTGAGCTTGCGTAGCAATTTTATTAAATTCATCAGGAGTTATATAACCTCTTTGTTGTTGATTAAGGATTAATAATACCGTTTGATATACTGTGTTAACGTTTACCATTATATTTATGTTTTAATAAAAAGGCGGACGAATCCGCCCTTGTTATTATTATTTTAGTCTTTTTTCTATTGACTTAAATACTTCTACTCCTTCATCTGTTTTAAACCACGCAGCAATAGCTGAGTAAGGGTTTTCATCAAATGGAACAGTCATTAATTTTCTATCATTACTAGCCCAATGAATTGATCTTTGGTCTGGTGATATTCTTATAATGTTATGTTCTACCGCGTTAATTGCAAAGTTTCTTAACTGCACGTTTTCATCAGCAGCAAGAGACAAGAACAATCTAGCGTTCTTTTTAGCAAGTAATAATAAGTCTCTTCTTAATTCTTTTGAAGACATTTTATTTACTTTTGAACCATATTCTACTCTTACAATAGCTTCTGCTAAATCAATATCCATATCTCTAGCAACATTTAATGCTTCTATTTCCCATTCAATATCTTCAAGTTCATCTTGTGCTATACTAACAGGTTTATGTTCAGTATATTTTTGATCTCTCATTGGGTGATATAAAGATAACAATTTTTGTAAAGCTGTTTTTTCTTTTGGAACACTTAATGTTCCATCAACAAACGTAATATGTCCTAAAGTTACTTCACCTTTTTGTTCGTCGCGAAACGGACTGTTCATGTTAGTAGCGTATCTTAATTCTCTTTGTTCATTTGTCTTATTGTCAAACCACAACATTGGATGTCTTAAAGTATGTTTGCTTGGTATTGTAAAAGTTAAAGGTGATTTACTTCCTTTAAGTAAATAAGTTCTATCTTTTATTTCCCAGCTTGGTTTAGCTGGTTTTTTTGGTGCAGCTTTCACTGCAACCTCTTGAGAAGCAACCTCAATAATTTCTTCTGCTTTAGCTTTTTTAGCCATAATATAATATAATTAAATAGTTTATAAAAGTAATAATTACCCCCGTTAATATAACGAGGGTAAGAATTACATTAGTATTGAGTTATTACACTCCTTTGAATAATACAAAGTTGTTAGCAGCTTGAGTTACTAAACATCTTTCTGATAGGAAGTTAACTTCCATAGCATCAAGAGTTGAAGTAAATGCACCACCAACAGAACCTGTTAACCATGATTTCATTCTTCTATCATCAGTTTGTGAAGCTCTATATCTTACGTGTAAGAAAGGGCGTCTGATGTTAGTTCCTAAAATTTGATCGTAAACAGTTGTTGTTCCTGCTGGAATTAATACTCCTTCAATAGACTGAGGTCCTACCATTCCACCACGTGTTGAAGCGTCGTTTAAGTATTTCCAATCAGTTTTGTAAAAGTCATAAGAACCTCTTCTGAAACCACTGAAACCTAAGTTTAAAGCCATTTCTTCTGAGTTTTCAAATAATCCAAATGCAGTACCACCATTGAATCCTGCAGAAATTCCTGCAAGCATATCATCAAAGTCAAGAGCCGTAGATCTGTCTAAGAATAACATGTTTTCTTCAATTGCACCTTGTGTATCTAAGTTTCTAAGGATACCATCGAAATCTCCAATACCTGTAGCGGCAGAGAATCCAACTTGTACATTACCTCTATCTTCGATAGCTGCAAATAAACCTTGAGAACCTATAGCGCCTGAAGCACCTAAAGCAACTGCAGAACCTGCTGCTGTAACTTCTGATTCAACACACATCATTTCTAGGTAATCTTCAAATCTTAATCTTGTTTCAGACTCAGATTTTAAATACCAAAGGTATCCTCCAGTTCCATCTTCAGTAGCAACTTCTACCCAGCCGATTTGAGCTGTATCAGATCCATTTACTGTGTACTTGTTTCTGATAATGATAGGGTTATTACTAAATTGCGTGAAAGCAGGTTCAACACTTACGTACTCATTGTTCGCTAGTGTAGAAGCACCACCGTTACTATTTAAAGTAACTGATCCTTTCGAGTATTCAGAACCATATACGAATATCTTAAGATCTCCTGCTAATCCAGCAGCAGCCCAAGTAGACGTGTAAGGTTCAACTGTTATAGCACCACCTACACCAGGTGTAGAAGCTACTACTAAACATTTTACTTCACCACCAAAGTTATCTAAGATAACTACTGTAGCTCTAGCTGATACAACGTTTGATACAGTTCCTGGCAGTGTTAATACTGTTGGAGGTCCTGCAACTACGTTAGCAGCTGGTACATCATAAGCAATGTGTAATCTGTTTTGTTCTGACCAAATTACTTGGTCACTTGTCATTGGAAGCTCTGCTCCAACCATTCTTAAGAATCCAGATAAGGTTCTGTTACCATATCTTTCAACTTCAGCTTCGTAGATTTCTGGTAAATACTGCTGTGCAAAATCTGCAAAGTTAGCAGCTCCAGCATCTGTCCACTGTAAATAGTTAGATTGTAAAAGCTCTTGTTGTTGACTTGGTATTATAGTACCAAATTGTGGGTTTAAAGCCATTTTTTCTAAATTTTAATTGTTAAATGTTCGTTTTTTTATTTTCAATTTTGACGAATCAGATCCACTAATAGACTTTACCTTCATTCCACCCACAAAAACATCTCCTCCGGCAACCTGCCTAGGTGTGTCTGTAACTGGATTTTTCGATTGTTTAACGATAGCTTTAACACCATCAGCTTTACCTTGCTCATAAAAATGAGAAGCTAGCTTGTCTGAATTCATCGCAGCATATAAAGCTTTGTGATAACCCGCAGTATCAGAAATATTTCCTTCTTTATCAATAAATTTATTAACAAAATTTTCAATATTGCTCTGAGTCTCGGCAACACGCGCAGGATCTTTTAATTTGTATCTAAAATTTTTGTCTCCGACAGAGTAATCAAAACCTTTGAATTCTGATCCGAACAAATCATTAGTACGTTCTTTAAAAAGCTCTTGCGATTGCTTTATAGTTTCTTGCTGTTTATTATAACGATTAAAAAAATCTGTAGCTTTAGCTTGTTCTGGATTAGCACCAGGTCTGTTTTTTATCTCTGCATAATATTGATCTTTCATTTTAGTAAGATCGTTTTTTGCTTGAGCAACAGCTTCTTTATAAGCTAGTTTTTTTCTTCGTATATCTTTTGCCTCATCTAAATCTTCGTCAAACTGATAGTCTTCTAATAATAGACCTATGTCATCACTGTCTAGATGTGGTTTTGTTTTTTTGTAAAACTCTTTTAATACTTGATTATCGTCTAAAGAACTATAGTCTTTATTTAATTCAACGTAATCAGATACAGTACCTCCAGTTTCGTCCATAAACTTTACAAGTTTTTCTACGTTTTCTGGTAGTTTAGGAGTTTCAATTAAAGGAGTTTTTTCTTGTATAGGAGTTTCTTTTACCTTTTCTGTAATTTCTTCAATTACTTGTATAGGTGTTTCTTCTTTTACTTCTTCTTTAATTTCAACAACCGGTACTTCTTTTTTAATAGTTTCAGGTTCTTTAGTTAAATCCATTTTAGCAACAGCGGGTTGTATTTCACCTTGTGCTTCTGGTTTAGATAAATCAATTTTTGCTATTTCTTTTTCAGAAACTGCTAATTGTTTTGGTTTTTTACTTTTAGGTTTTGACTTTATTTTAAAGTCACCTTCCTGTTTAACAGGTTCTTTTGCTTCTTCAGCCATAATATAATATAATTAAATAATTAATAATTAAGCAACTGGAAATTGGTCTTCCATTTGCCCTTGTTGTTCAAAATTAGTAGGTAATAAATCATTTTTTCTTTGATCTATCATAGCACTTTGTTGTGATCCTGCTATTCTTGTTCTTTTATCTTTACGATCTTCTATTTCTTTTTCACGACCAGTTTCTGCTTGCATTTTTATTTGCTCTAATTGTACTTGGTAGTTAAATTCTTCAGACATTAACTCTCTTTTTATTTGAGCTTCTGCTTGCATGCGTTGTATTTCAAACTGAGATTTTGCTTGTTCAAAGTTTACTTTTTCAGAGGTTAAAGCTTGTTGCTTTTGAACTTCTTGCTCTGCTGCAGCTTGACTAGCTTGAGTTTGAGCTTGTGCTTGTTGCTGAGAAGCCTCTGCTTGCATTTGCCTAGCATATTGTTGTTTCTGCTTACGTTTCATTTTAAGCATTTGGTTGGCTAATTTTAAGTTACGTACTTGGCGTATTTCAATAGCGTCTTCTAAATCAATTCCTCCAGAACTTAAAGCAACTTGTATGTTTTGTTCTAACATTGCTTTTTCTTCTTCGTCTGGTTCAAGATCTAAAAATATACCAAAATCATGTAGATTTATTTGTTCTAATCCTTTTAAAGTTTCTGTGTTAAATGTTGAAATACTATTTTTTAATACATTAGCTGTTAAAGGATAATCTAACATATCATTTATTTTTTTAGATATATTTTCACATATTCTTAAAGTTAAATATAAGCTAGCGTTGTTTATATGCTTAGTTGCTATATTAGAAGCTTGTGCTGCAAGTTTTTGTAAACCTACTAATGTGCTTTTATCTGGTGTGCTACCATCTCTAGCTTCATTAAGCCCGGTAACATCTCTTATCATTTGTAAATAATAATTATAAGTAGATATTAAACTTTGTATTTTAGCTTGACCAGAACCAGTAGATAATTCTTGAACAGGTATCTTACCTCTATTAGGATCACCATCTTGAGTTAAAGATCTACCTACAACAGAACCTGTTTGAAAATACATGTTTAAAGCTTCTTGAGGATTATAATTAGTTCCGTTTCCTAAATCAACTTCAGCTAAACCATCCATGTCTAAAAACACGCCATCTGGAACCATTCTTGCAATAACTTGTTGTAGCTTTAAATGAGTTAATTGAATCATATCTGCAAAACCAGTTATTCTACCTACAGTTGAATCAATACGTCCTTTGTATATTCTAGGCGCGCATATAGCATAATTCATTTCTACTTTAGTTGTATCAGCAAAAGGTCTAGTCATGTTAGGACACATTTCCCATTTCAATAATATATTAGCACCTAAAACTTTAACTCCTCTATATAAAACTTCTATAGTTCTACCTACTCTTTCAAAATTATCATTTTCAGGTGGATTAAAAGTATCAGTTTTTTCAATTGCTTTTAGTAGACCACTTTCAGTTTCTTTTATTTTAAATACTTGATGACTATAAGTTTTATATTCAAAATATAATAAAGGAATACTATTTGAATCCCAAGCTTGATTTCCAAAACCATATTTACTTTCTTGGTTTCCTTGGTTTTGTTGTATTCTTTCTAATACTTCATCAGTTAAATTTGGAAATTGCTTAGCTATTTCTGGTAATGTTTGAGGTTTTAATTCACCTACGTAATATATATCTTCAAAATTAGGATCTTCTGTATAAGAGTATATTAAACTTGAAGGATCAACGTAGTCAATTGTTATACCGTTTGATACATTAAAATCTGTTTTAACAGCTCCAATACCACATGTTACTAAATCATAATTTACTCTACGTCTAATTAAATCCCACTTATTAGTATCTAATACCTGATTTATAACTTCTTCTTCAGCGATCTCTACAGATTGCTTGTAAGTTAATTGCATGTGAAGTTCTAATTCTTCAGGCGTTTGTGGTAGTTTATCTTCTGGTACATTAGTGTTGTAAAGCTCTTTGCCTAGTACAGCTGTTATTTGCTTCATAGTATCTCTAGCAAATACATCTTGAGCTAATAATTCCGCGTAATTTGTTCGTTTTTGAACTGAAGCAGGGTCTTGTGCGTATGCATTTATATCATAATCTTTATTAGAAATACCATTAGATAATATATCTACAAATTTTGATATAATAGGTACTGGTTTCCAGTCTAAATTAAGATAAGACAAATCACCGTTAATAGATAATTCATCTTTATATTTTTGAGTAGGCTGTTCACCTCTAGCATATAATCTAAGTCTATTGTAATTGTTCCATGTAGTTAGGTATCTATTGCCATTTGTTCTACCTACGTTGAACCACTCTTGTTCTATAGCTTGAGCAACTTGCTCGCCATATTCGAAGGATGCTTTTTCAGCGTCGCTAACCACTTGGCTAGGAAAAATGCTATTACCGTTAGTATATACTTTTCTCATTTAATCTATCATTTTAGATAATAACCCACTATTATCATATTTTTTTATTCCTAAATCATAATTTTTTCTTACTACTTGTGGAACAGGTCTATATTTGTTTTTATTGCAAGCCATTATAGCTAAGCCAGAACTAATAGAAGCATCGTGTGTTGTTCTTTGATTTATATTAAATTTAGCCCAATCTTCTAATGTTCTTTGAAAATATGTGTCTCCATATGTGTTATCATCTCTAAGGCCAACATAACTTTCTACATAACTTTCTATAGCAGCAGCGTGTGCTTGTATTATATCTTGACTAGAGTTAGGTATTCCACCAATCTCTCTTTCTGTTATAGATAATTTATTATAAATTTTATCTGGTCTATTCATTGCAAAACCTCTGTAACCTCTGCGTTTAAAATGATATAACAGTCTAGGTTTATTATTTTCAGCTAATATTGGCATACCATAAAAAATACAGGCCATTAAAACATCTTCAAAAAATATCTCTGCCGTTTGTGGTCTAGCTATATATTCTAAAAAGAAATGATTTGGCGGCACGTCTTCCATACTAAATTTAGTTAATCCATGTAAAGATCCGTTAGATCCTCTGCCGTCAACAGTTCCTGATATGTCATAACTATCACAACCAAAAGCTCCTAAAGTATCATTGCCAGGATATTTATTGCCTAACTTACTTATTACATTGTTTTGTAATCTTTTAGGTGGAACCCATGAAACAAAAAATCTTCCATTTTTATTTGGTACAAATATAACAGTAGTATCTTTAATACCTCCTGTCCACTGAAAACTACCTTGTGTTATAACAGATGATCTTTTTATATCTGCGTTCCAATCTATTTGTTCGTATATTTTAGTTAAATTAAACAAAGAAGACTTTGCTTCATCTCTAAAAGCGTGCTCTTCTGTTCTTGGAAATTGTCTGTAAAATTCGTTTAAAGCATCTTGATCTTGCTTTAAACCATCGACTTCATTTTGCCAGTATTCAATAACCCCAATTGTAATTGGTGTTCCGTGAGGCCCTTTAACAAGGTCTTTTGGTGTGTCGAAGACAGGATGCCCGTAAGAATCAATGTATCCTTCGTAATTCCATTCCATAGGAATGAACAAAGAATAGAGTCCTGAACGTGTTTGTCCATTTGCGTTTCTTTTTGTAACATCTGAATCATTGTATAATTTTTTAAAATTAGCACCTCCTTTATCTAAAGCGTTTGATGTTGATCCCATCATACACTTACCTATAATTCTAGAACCTAATCTAAGTGTAGTTTTTGTAACTCGCCAATTATTTAATATATTATTTGGTCTCTCCCATTTACCTGATTCATCGTGTACTAATAGTTTTAGTTTTTCACCATCATAAGCATTATCTCCTGTGTTTTTCCAATCAATAGTTGTATCAAGCCCTGCTAGTTCTTCATTTTTTTCTGTAGATACTATAGACCTTCTTGTAAACTTAGAAGCTGGCACACGATACGCTAACTCTGTTTTAGGTCGATCCATACCGTCTTGAATCGGTTTAAAGAAAAAAGGATAATTAACTGATATTGGTACTACTTTATCTGTAAACATTTTTTTAGCATCAGCACCGGATTTTGATAATATACCAAATCTAGCATCTGTAGATATTGTCGCCATATTAACAGTCTCACCTGAAGCCATAAATGAAAATCCAGAACGTCGATTTTTTAAATAAGACATACCATAACATCTATCATCGGCTCTACATGCTTCCCAAAATATAAAAAATAATCTATTTGCTTCTCTAAAATCTGGTTGGCCAACATCTATTTTTGACCATTGTAGATACATATAATGAGTTCCTGTAATATAAGTAGGAATACCTTTGTTTACATACCAAAAACCTTCTTCTCTTCTATTAAATTCATTGTCAATATAATCGTAATATTTTTCTTTAAACTCAACAGGATATTCTCTCCAATCAAATACTGTTTTAATTTTACTTAAAACTTTAGGATATGTAAAAGGTGTCCATTTATCTTTTTCAAAAATATGAACTTTTTCTGCTTTAGGCAATGCTATTTTTAAACCTTGTATTTCGTATATTTCTCCTATTTTACCAGTTTTAGAAATAACAACAACATCATGCTCGGCGTTATAACCAAACTCCCATTTTTTATACCTATTTAATTGTTTGATTATTTTAGGTTTTATATGGTCATCTATTATTTTATATAAAGTTTGCTCGTACATTATTTAGATCTTCCTTCAGCAAAACCACGAAACGTAGTTTCTTTTTTAACTTCTTTAGGCTTTTCATCTAGCATATCTTGCTCTTCTTGTATTCTGTTTAATATTTCAAAAGCATCGAATACACATAATTTTTTTGTTGCAGCTGCGTTTTTTAATCTATCAGCTGATATATCGTCGTCAGAATCAATTATAGGCTCTTTAGCTACTTTTATTAATTCTTCAACCGCTACTTGTCCAGCTTGGATTATACTCCTCTTGGTTTTCTTTATTTCCATATTTAATTACAATATCATTTGATTTCATACAATAAAGACGTTGATCGTCTATAATAAATTCCCACTCAGCACCAGGTATAAAACCTATAGTATCCCCTTTGTTAATATTAGATGCTTCTAATACACTATTACCAATTTTAACTATTCCAATACTAGGTTGTTCTTTTCTGTTTCTTAAAGAATCAGAATTTTTTAAAGGTACAATAAAACATCTGTCTCCAAAAGATTTCCAAGTAGTATTGTTTTTATATAAATAAATCTGATCAACAGAAGCAAAATATAAATTATCTTTAAAATAAGACCTGCTATTGCTTTGCTCGCCTTTCATATTATAAAATCTTCTAAAAATATTTTGATGAACAACAATTGTATCACCTATTTTTATAGAAGTATGCAAAGCTATTGGCACTGCAATTACTTTTGCTAGTCTATTAACAAATTTCCAAGATTCAACTTTAGTATTAAGTATTAAATCTTTACCACCTACTGTTTTTATATTATCATACCTATCACCTATAGGTTCTACAATAAAGTCATATATACTATTCATTAGTATTCTAAATCATACTCTATAGATATCGCCATGTTTGAATTAAATTTTTTCCATGGCAAAACCTCATTGTTCTTTTTTATATGTATATTATAAGAATTATCTTTCTCATCTTTAAGTATGTGAGATATTTCATGACCACCGTAAACTTGTTGACCTACAGAATAATGCATTGCTTCGTTTTTATAATCAGAACCTATGCTTATTTTTCTAATTACATTATTCATCTTCTTTGGTTTCAGTATAACTACCGTCTTCTAAATTTATATTTATAGAACCGTACTTAGTTTCTAATTCTTTTTTAACAGCATCTTGATCTTGATTAACACCCGCTATTTCGTGAAGTATAGCATGTTTTTGAGTTTCTGCTAACCCTATTTGTTGTGTTAATTCAAAAAGTTTTGATTGAAAATCTCTGACTTTTGTTAACTCTTCTTTTGTAATTTCTTTTATTTTTTCCATTTTATTTAATTTAATTTGTCATTACCCAATGTCTTCTATATGTAGAAGTGCTATTAGTACTTCCTTCAAATTTTACTGATAAAGTGTTTTTGTCTACATACTTGTAAGTTAAAAACACTTTCCAATCATTTTCAGTATTGTAAATCTTTGTTTTAACATAATCATCTCCTTCTTCAATAACAATTTCTTCTATAACATTGTTGTCTGCGAAAGAAAAATTAGTAAATTTAAATTCTTTTTTATCATGTAGTATAACTACATAGTAACTTGTTGCGTCACTTGACCAAACTCCTTTTAATTTTTCGCTAAAGTCTTGACTTTGAATGCTAATACTAAACAGTATTAACGCACTTAATAATAGATTTTTCATTTAATTGGATTTAATTAATATAATACTCTTAGTTATTATCACTCATTTTTTTGAATTTTTCCACCCCTCGCGAACCAAAATAAGCTACATAAACTGTTATGAGTAAAGATTTTAATAAATCTACCCAACTTTCATTAACTCCAAATCCTATATTTCCACTATCTAAAAGTATTAAAACAATTAAAGACACAGTTAAAAATATAAGAGTCATTGGACGCGTGTTTTTGGAAAGCCATGAATCGCTCTTCATATCGCTTGCCCAACGTTTACTTATTTCTTTCATTTCAACTATATCTTGTTGTAATAATAATAAAGCTTTTTCTTTATCTTCTGGCGGTAAAGCCGGATCTTTGTCTATAAGGTTTTTAACTAATCCAAAAACGCCGTTATCTGGCAATACATCGCCTACAGTGTTTAATATACCTGGAGCTGCATTAGATAAAAATCTACCAACCTTAGTGTCTATAAATTTCTTTTTCAAATTAATTATATTATCTATTTAAATAATCACAATTACCACATTTTTTACCTGCCTTGGTCAAATTCTTTACCCATTGATTAAATTCAGGACCAAATTGTGGAAGACTTAAATCCCAATCAATTGTCAACCCTCCTTTTTTCTTGCTTGCTGATCTTAAATTAAATCTACTTGCTGTTTCTTGAGGTATTGGTTCCGGCACTACAGGTTCAAATCTCTCATCGTAGTTTACCGTAGAGTAAGTGTCTGTGTCTGTGATATCTTCCTCAACTACCTCTGGTGGTGTAGTTATCACATCATTACTTGGAGGTTTTTGCTCACATATAATTCTGTTTGCTCCTTCGCCTACAATAGCGCCTGTTTGAAATACTCCATTTTTATAACAATCGGACCAAGCTGGAGGTGTAGGATTAGTAGTATTCCCTGGTATTTCTTCTACGTTCTCTATTGTCTCCGTTCCAGTGAACGTGGTTGTTGTAGGAGTCCTAAAACTCGTACCTTTTATTGATCCGTCTTCGTTGTAAATTATTTCTTCTATCGTCTCACCAACTTCCTCAACGCCTTCGTCATACACGTAATTCTCTTTTGGTTGTCCTGTTCTTGGGTCAATTTCTTGTTCTTGATGTAAAGGACTATTATTGTTTACTGGGCTATTTCCTTGTTCTGCTTCTCTTCTAGCTAAAATTGCATTAATTTTTTCTTGCTTCTCTAGCATAAGATCAGCTTTTTTCTGCTCTCTTCTAGCTTTAATTGCATCAATTTTTTCTTGTGCTGCTAGCTTTTCATCAGCTCTTAGCTGTATTTGATTAGCTTTTTCCTGCTCTCTTCTAGCTAAAATTGCATTGATTTTTTCTTGTGCTGCTTCTTTTTCTTGTTGAGTTGACTCAGGTCGGTTATTTCTTTCTGCACGTATGTTAAACTCCTCTTCAGTTCCTTCTTCATATTGATTTCTAAAATCATCATTATTGTATCTAATTTTATTCGCCTGATCATAACCTTCACTCATAGCCTGGTTGGGATTTCCAGCTACAATTTGACCGTCTACAATACTAACTAAACCTCCACCTTGCACCATCATATCGTATATTTGATCTTCAGTATATTGAGTTTCAGGAGCTACGTATCCAACGTTAGGATCATAACCTTCAACTTCATCAGCATATTTCTGATTAAATTGTTTTCCTTCACCGATTGCCATTTTTCCCTTCTTTAGTTGCAACTTACCATTTTTGATCGATAGTTTTCTTTTTTTGTTATATAAATCATCAGCTAAAAAGTTACCAGAAATTAATTCTCCAGTGTTATACATGCTTGCTATTTGGCCCGCGTATTCTCTTGCCAAATCAGCTTCGCTTACTCTTTCGTCAAGTTTTTTATCATAAAATCTTCTATCTGCTTTATTTCCTCCAAATTTATTACTACCTGATATAACTTTTTGATCAGAAGAATATATGTTACTTTGATTTTGTGGATCATGAAAATGAGTAAAATTTGCTCCAGTTCTTTTGTCTCTTAAATTGTGATTTAAAGGACTTTTACTTTGAAAAGGATTTTTATGTTGATTATATGCCATGTTTAGTATTTTTTAAATTCGTCTGTTTTAGAATATGCTTCCGCTTCCCAAGGTAAGTTTTCTGCACCTTCTTGCATTTCAGCTCTTGAGTATTTTTTACCTTTCCAGTAAACATTTTCATCATCGTAATCTAAATCACCTCGTTTCATTTGATCTAAATGAACTTTTTCATGATCTATAACGCTTTGTCTTTCTGCTGGATCTGTTATTTTATCTGACACTAAAATAGTACCGTTATTATTAGCTTTACCTAAAACTCCTTCTTCAAGATCAGTGCTATATATAGGTGTAGCATCTCTTGAAAATGGAGCTTTTACAGTAAACTTATTTTTTAGTCTAAGCATATTACTTTGTGTTGTTATAAGGAAATTTTTTATTTAAAATCTCTTGTCTTTTTGCACAACCGCAAGGTTTATTAAAAACTTTAGAAACAGCTTGTACCGCTGAATTAATACCAGTTTTTTTAGTAAAATTTGCTATGCTATCACCTAATCCTTTAGATTTCATTTTTAATTGTTAATTATGAAAATACTACGTTTCTAATGTACATTTGATTTCCATTGTCATCTTTCCCTAAAAAGACCTTAGCTTTAACACCACCTGGGTTAGCTGTCAAAGCATAGTTAAATGCTTTAGTTATTAAACCTGATGTCATTACTGGGCTAACAACCGCTCCACTTTGTGATGTTGATACCACAACTTCTATTTCGTTTTGTGTTGATGTTGGGGTATTAGTAAGTAATTTCAGTAGACCATCAGCTGTTTGTTGAACAGCTACAACGTTGTCTCTGTTTACTAATTGTTCTCCGTTGTCGAAGTCTCCTCCAATTGAGTTGACTACTTCTAATGCAATAAATGTTGCCATAATTTTTGTTTTTTAAATGTTATTTGTTATTTGTTGTTTGTTAATTATTTTAAAATTGATTTGGAAACAAATTTAAAGCATCTCCTATTTGACCTGTTAATTCGTTTCTCTTTTTTTCATTTCTAGCTTCTTCATTAACCCCAACTAAATGTGGCGCTAAGATCTGTTGAGCTAAACTATCGTCTTCTAAACCATGTATAAGCTCAGATTTTTCTCTATTAGATTTTTCTTTTTCTAGTTTTTCTTTTTCTTCTTTAGCTTTTTTAGCTTTTTGGTTTTCACCAATAGCTGTTCCAATTTCTGACATTGCTCCAGAAATAGAATCACCAATATCAAACGCGCCTTTAATTTTAGCGTCAGATATTGCATTGTCACCTTCAGCAATTCTTGTACCAATTCCAACTTTTCCAGCATCTAACTTAGGTAAATCAAAACTAGTTGCCATAGTGCTCTTATACTGATTCAAAGGAGATCTATTTGAAAAACCTACTTTAAAACCGTTTTTATTTAAAAAACTTGATCTAATATTATCTAACGTATCCATATTACCCTGCGTGATAACCTCTTAAAGCAGCTTCAGCTTTTGATTTGCTTCCGTATTTTGCTGGCCAAGGTTTGTCTGTTTTATTACTAATTACTCTCCATGCTCCACCCATTTCTTGTATACAACCACTTCCGCCTTCGTCTTTAGCGCAAGCATTAAAAGGACTATCTGGTCTATTGTCCATCATGTCATCCATTTCTCTACCTCTTAATTCTCCAGATCTTTCATCTCTAGACTTTGTTCCACTTCTTTCGTCTACTTTTGTAGCTTTGCTTAAAAGTTTTTGTACTTTAGGATTTTCATAATCATAACCACCTTGTCCTTCAGTTTTGCTAGATATTTTACCAGCTTTTTCTCTTAATCTATCAGCTCTATTATTCATTGGTGATGGAGCAGAACCGGTGTTTTGTCCCATACCAAATGAATCATCAAGTCTTTCATTAACGCTCATGTGATGAGGTGAATCGTGATCGTGTCTGTCGTTTTCTAAATAATGTAATCTAGCAGAAGCTGTTAAATCTTTATTATACGCTTGCTTAGCATCGTATCTCTCGCCTGAATAACGAGGGTGATTTCCACTGTATCCTCTTCCCATAATTAGCTCATTTTTGGATCAGAAGAATAAGCTCCTTTTCCTTTAGATTTTTCCATTCCTTTTGATTCGTCTCTGCGATCTTTCATAGATTGTTTTTTGCTAGACTCTTTGCCGTCTTTAGCTAAACTTTCATCAAGCTTATCATTATACCCTTGTCTGTTCATTGGTGAATGAGGGTGATCGTGAGAGCCTTTAGCAGTATCATAATTCATAGCTGGAGAACCTTTAGGTGGTTTAGCAGGATGATGTACCATTCCATGTTGATGTAATTCCTTCGCAGACATTTCTTTATGATCCATGTTGTTTGCTGGAGAATCTTTTTTAGCTGGTCCTGATGTTTCTTTAATAGTACCTGAATCTGCAAATCTATTATTTTCTGATTTAATAGTACCTGAATCTGCAATTCTATCATCACTAGCTCTATCGTCTATTGGCATGTACTTTAGCTCTCTTGAAGCTTCTGTTGCATACATAGGTGATTCCATTCTATGCATACCACCTTTTTTTTCTGCTTTATACATTTTTAAAGCTGAATCCATCATTTTTAATGGATTTGGTTTATTGTATCCCATTGTTTTGTTTTTTTAATTATTTATTTTTAATCTGTATCTAATGCAATTATATTACTTGCATCACTTTCTGTAACTCTTTGAACTTTTATTTGACTTAAAACATCAATAATACCACTAGCTCCTTCATCTGTTATTTTCACTTCCTCTGTTTGACCAACAGGTATAACTGTTATTGAATCTCCTGCACCTAATTGAACTAATAAACTATAACCGCTATTACCTTCTAATAAAGAACCTCCATTAGCTCTGTAAACTTTAAAATCATAAGGAGCCGCCATAACAACAGGTGTTGATAACGTAAACTCAGTGTTTAAGCCAACTTTATTAATACTTATTATTTGATGAATTTCTTCAGGTTCGATTGATCCTGTTTGAGAAGTTTGTATAACGTCTCCTGTGTAAACTTCGGGATCTTTTGTCTGTAAAAAAGTTACTGTTGTTCCATTTGTGCTACTAGTTTTTGAAAGAATAGCTCCTGGTTCTGGAATATTTAAAGTAGCGCTTGGCACCACTGGCATTGCTTTTATAAAGTCTGACATAATTTATCCTTTTGCTATTTGTGTTATTGGTCCTCTTCCTCCTAAAGGAACTTCGGCTAATTTAAGTTTCATTCCGTATATTCCAGAACTAGATCCTTCGCCGTGAAGTCTACCTTTCTGACTTAATGGTCCGTCCCATATTTGAGACTCACCAACTATACCTCCACTTTTTCCACCCATATCTTTAGTATGAGCTGGATCTATTTTAAAATCGTCGTTATGCATATTTTTTATATTAAAAATTTATTAATGGTTTTTTGTATGGCTGTATGCCTCTAGCTTGTTCATTGCCAAAAATTCCTTCTGCAGCAATTGATGCATCAGGAGAAAAACTTCCGGTTTGAACTTGAGGGGCAACGCCACCAACTCCAGCCATAGCGTCTGTAGCTATATTTCCAACAGTTGTATTTGCTGAACTGTTCTGAAGTGAGTTTAAATTGTTGTAAGTAGGTGTTGTATTTCCTGTGTTAGGATTAAAACCCGTAGCTGACACGCTATTAGCATCGGCACCACCTAAAGCATTAGAAACAGATCCAGCTATACCAGTAGAACCTTGATTTGCCCTATTTGCTGCCGTCATAGCTTGTTGACTTGCCTGTGTACCACCAAACACAAATGGATTAAACATGTTTCCGGCAAGCCCGCCTGGTGCATTTTGTGCGTTTTGCACTCTTTGTGCCATTGTTAACCCTGAAGCTCCCAACATGCCAAAATTTATTGGACTATTACTCATCTTTCTTTATCTTTATTTACATTATATATAGCTTGAGTCATTACTTTGTCTGTATAGCTATTACCTTTTATTAACTTATTTCGTCTCATGCTAGTAGGAATGTCTTCTTCGTTTAACATAATACGATACATTCTTTGTATTAATTGTTTACCTTTAAAAGAAACTTTATATATATTATACTTTTGAGTTGTTCTATTTCTATTTCTCCATACAACCACCCAATCGTTTTGTATTAACTTGTTCCATCTACGGTTATCCCAACTATAAGAATAAGTACCTTTTTTAAAATCTTTTATTGTAAATAAATCAATACAATCAAGATATATTAACAGTTCTAAATCTGAATCATTTAAGCCGTTGTTTTTACAGGCCCATTTACGTATTATACGATAATGTTTAAGCAAGTTTAAATCTTTAAGATCTCTTGCGTCTAGCCTTTTCATAAAACAACGACAACATCTTGCATTTTAATTACATGATAAGTTTCATCACCTAATTCAATAAAATGACCAGCATGTCTGTCAAAAAATATAGTGTCTTTTTCTTTTAATCCTTGTACTTCTTCACCGACAGATATAATATTAGCTTCTACGTATCTTATGTCAGATCTGTCGTTTTTATTTAATAATAAACCACCTTGTGATTTAGTTATATTTTGTTCTACTTTTTGTATAATTAAATTTCTACCTATTGCTTTCATTTGCTCTAATATTATTAATTACACAATTAGTTGATAATATTGTAGTAGCTACAGAAGCCGCGTTTTTTAAGGCACTTTTTGTCACCAGTAAAGGATCAATTATACCTTCTTGTATCATATGCACCATTTTGCCTGTAACCACGTTTATACCAAAACCATCTTTTTTAGAAACTTCTTTTTCTATTCCAGCATTTTCTAGTATTATATTGAAAGGGTATAATATTGCTTTTAATAATATTTCTTCACCTATGTTTGTGTGTTTTATATTACTTGAAGCATTTAACAAAGCAACTCCACCTCCTGAGACTATACCTTCTTTTATCGCGGCTTTAGTAGCACATATAGCATCTTCTACTCTATCTTGTTTTTCTTTTAACTCTATATCAGAATTAGCACCTACTTTAACTATAGCCACTTTAGCTGACAATCTAGCTAGCCTATGTTCATAACCTATAACCTCGTGAGGTTTTAGTTTTTTAGTTAATTTATCTTTTATATTAGATATAATTTGTTCTACTTCTTCTGGAGCTTCTTCTATTTGTATTATAGTTTGATCATTAGTTGTTGTAGTTTTTAAACACGTACCTAAATAATCAACTTGTATTGTATTTAAATCATCACCTAGATTTTCATCTATTATTTGAGAATTTGTAAGTAAAGCTAAATCTTCTAATATTTCTTGCCTTCTTAATCCAAAAGCTGGTGGATCAACTACATTTACTTTTATATTACCTTTCATCTTATTCATTACAAGCGCAGATAAAACTGGTGGCTCTACGTGACCTATAATAAATAAAGACTTGTTAGTTTTAATAACATGCTCAAGAACAGTTTGAACTTGTCTTACTGATTCTATTTTAGAATCTACAATCATAACTAAAGGATTGTCTAGTTCACAAAGATTTTGTTCTTTATCTGTAACAAAGTTTGGATTTAACAAGCCTTTGTCATATTCTATTCCTTCTACAATTTCTACTTCTGTTTCACCCAATGATGATGATTCCATTATAACAACACCTGTTTTTCCTACTTCTGTAAAAGCGCTAGCTATTAAACCACCTAGCTCAGGATCATTGTTTGTAGATATTGTAGCAATTTCTTTTATTCTGTTTTCTACTGGAACAGAATTGGTTTCTAAATAATCTATAACCTTATCAACAGCTGAAAGTATACCTTCTTTTATTAATCTATTATTAGATTTATCTAAATGTTTATAAGCTTCATTAAGTATTGAATGAGCTAATATAGTCGCGGTGGTTGTGCCATCTCCAGCTTCTTTAACTGTTTTACGAGCAGCTTCTTTTATTAATGTTGCTCCTATGTTTTCAACAGGATCATATAACACTATTGAATCTGCTACTGTTACACCGTCTTTGGTTATTACTGGATTTCCATTTTGATCTTCAAGAATAACGCATTTACCGCTAGCCCCAAGTGTGGAGCTAACAGCATTTGCTAATTTTTCAATTCCTTTAAAGACCTGGTCTCTGGCTTCATCGCCAAAATTTAGGTTTTTTACTATCATTTGATTAAATTAAATTAGATTATTTATTTGAATGTTTTGACTACTTTTGGTCCTTTTAAGTATTCCACTTTTTTTGAATAATGTTCTACTGATGAATCAATAGCTTGTTCAGCTCCTTCTAATGTTTCACGTCTTGTGACGTCGTCCCATTTTTCACAGCATGGATCTTTTTGTGGATCGCAATGGCAGTCGATATTCTTGTATTCTGTTTGGTAAAAACCATTTGGTAATTGTACTATTCTCCAGTTCTTTTTTTCTGAAAGATGTTTCCAAAGGTTAATGGTTTTTTCTGAAATTTGTGGTTGACCGCTCCAAGAGCTAGTCTGGTAATAAATTGTCATTGGTTTTGGTTTTAAGTTAGATATTGGTTAATGCTCTTACCGAGCAGGTTTGTTATTGTTATTATTACTTAATTTTTTATTTTTTTACTATGTTATTCTTATTCTTAAAGCACCAGCATTATGATATATACCTCCTACTGGTATTCCTTGATTTGCAGCAGTTAAATCATCTGAGTAATCAAAAGCCACAATGCTTGGCATAACTATTCTAGGTTCTTGAGCAAAGCCACCGCCTCTTGTTACACCACCTTCTGTTATTATTATAGCATTGCTATTTGTTACTGTTCCTGTACTTAAAACCAATTTAGTATTACCTAAACCATTACCATATTCAGTTGCTGGATAACTTGAAGTATCGTTTCTAAAACCTAATACCATGTTACCGTCTTGACCAGTAATTGCATTACCAATCATAAATACACCATTTGCAGTTGCGTCATTTAAAGTATTAGATTCTCCTATAGCAAATACATTATCTAAACCATTAGTAGTATTGTTAAAACCTAAGACCATTGCGTTTTGCTCGGTTGTTATTGTGTTACTACCACCAGCAATAAAACTAGCAAAAGATCCTGTTAAACTATTATTTAATCCTAAAACTTGAGATCTTACTGTTGAGCCACCTGGAATACCTGTTCCGTCTATAGTATTACCTTGACCTACAACAAGAGATGCTCCTGCACCTTGAGTTAACGTATTACCTATTCCAAAAGCAACTGAATGATCTGAGTTGCTTAGTACTTGATTATTATTTCCTACAGCTAAACAATTATCAGAACCTGATACAATATCATTATTACCCGCTCCAATTACTACTGAAGTGTTATCTACTGTAACCCCACTTGGATTGTTTGAAATAACTACACCATTTCTAAACCAAGCCGCTGGAGAAGTGTCTGTAGAAGTACCCACATCTAATGTTGCGCCTGAAGGATCAAAGCTTCTACCTACAGCAAGCTTTGCTTCAAATCTGAAACCACCTGATTTATAAAAACCACCACCAACACCAGTTGATTTAAAATCAAAACCTGTAGCACCGCTTGATGAAAAAGCAACTTCACCAAACGTGTAAACAGTTGTACCTACTGCAATACTTGTGTTTGTTGTACCCGAATTATAAGTAATTGGGGAATCACCTAAGACGCCGTTAGGTCCGTCCGTCCATATTGGTAAACTATTAGTTGTACCAGTTCCAGTTACTGTACCAGCACCTGGAATCAATGGTCCTATAAAATTAGCTAAATCAGCTAACGTAAGACTTTTAGTAGGATTATTACCTACTGAATTCATTTTACTTATTATTAGTCTATCTGTAGACGCTAGGTCTGCGGCTTTTATTACTGGATATGTAAATATTATTGCCATGTTTTATTTTAAAAGTCTGTTTTATCTAATACTTTATATCTAATATTTACCTCTATAGTTCCACTACCTGTAATCGATGTCGCTGAAGTTTGTAAAACCAAAGATGTGTTTTCTTCTATTGTACCTGCAGTAATATCAATAAGGTATACTAAATCTCCTTCAATAGTTTTAGAAGGTGCAAAACCAAATGATCGTGTACCTATACCAAACTGTATCGTATCGTTATAAGTTATAGTATCTCTAAGAGCACCTTGTTTAAAAAGTATTGCTGCAGATAGAATTTCAATATATTTTCCAACTCCTGGAGCAGGTATTAACAGTTTAGATGTTGTAGCAAGGTTTAACATTTCTGCGTTAGTTAGTTGTACTGATATTTCTTTATCACCTAACACTAGAGCTCTTACAGATTCTATAGTAAAATTTGCAGTAGGATTTACTTGTTGTCCTGATATTTGTATTTTAGTTCCAAGCAAATAATCACCTTCTTCTGGTGACGCTACCGGGTATGATGCTATTATTGCCATGTTTGTTTTATTTTAGTTTATACTAAAGCTGTTATTGTTACTCCGTTAGGAGGATAAAACTCTGTAATAGCTTGAGATCCTTCAAATGCAGATAAATAAGTTCTTGAAAATGCTTTATCAAATTGAACTTTAGCATCAGAAGCACTAATAACGCTTGTGTCTAACTGTAAGTTGTATTGTTGAGGATTTGCTGAAACATTGCCCAATCCAAAATAAACAACAAATTGTAATGGCGCTATGGTGAACTCACATTCAAAGTCTAAAATTTCACTAATAGGTACTAATCCTATGTTTGCGTTTGGTACACTTCCCTGCGCAGCTCCGTTTATATATATATATTTACTCATTTTTTTTATTTGTTTATTTGTTTGTTTATGGGTTACAAAATGGTTCTTGGACACTATTAATTATGCCATTCTGGGGATTAAAGTCAACCCAAGTTCCATTTGGAAAATTAGCAGTTCCTATAAGAGATTGACCAACAGCTGGTATAAATAACCCGTTAGAGAAAAAATCTTGGAAAAAGCTATTCGTCTGAGTTGGAGTTATAAATACAGTACCATCACCAAGACCAGGTATACCGGTAGTTGGAGAATTAGCGAATACTGGATTTTGACCAAAACTTATTTCGAAAGGTACAAAAGTAGCATCGGCTACAACACCTGCATTTGCGTTTAAATCAAAAGAAATATATAATTGAGCTTGGGTAAAGCTTGCAGAATTGGAATCATTTAAAGAAATTGCAAAAGATACATCAAAGGCTGAGAAGTCTTTGCCCGCGTTATTTATATCACCAATTGGCCACATACCGTTATCTGATCCATATACA
>Ga0209337_1000270_pt1 | contig 41320 bp, 43 predicted proteins | sample LinPmetageLP53_FD_184044 | JGI IMG/M metagenome (GOLD analysis project Ga0209337, IMG submission 184044) | Marine viral communities from the Pacific Ocean - LP-53 (SPAdes) (version 2) | ecosystem: Environmental > Aquatic > Marine > Oceanic | place: Pacific Ocean | collected 2010-02-08
GGCTCTTAATAAATTTGTTGGTAATAAACCACACGAATCAGAGTTTTATGTATTGACTGGCAAAGATAAAAAGCTTATTGATTATCTAGCAAAAAATAATCACTGGACTCCTTTCGCTCACCCTCAGATTACACTAAGGATTAAAGCACCTATCTCTATTCGTACTCAATTCTTTAAGCACAAGCAAGGGTTTGTAGAGAATGAAATCAGTAGACGATATGTAAACGATACTCCTGAATGGTATCATCCTAACTGGAGGTCAGCACCAGACAATGCTAAGCAAGGATCAGGTGACTGGCTTGTTTATGATAAAGAAACTGATGCACATAACATTGACTCTGACTATCACTTTGCAGTGTCAGGTTGCATCCAAACTTATGAACGTTTGATTGCTGAAGGTGTAGCACCTGAGCAAGCACGGTTTGTACTACCACAAGGTTGTTATACTGAATGGTATTGGACTGGTTCGTTGGCTGCTTATGCTAGGTTTTATAAGCAACGTATTGATCCTCATGCACAATGGGAGATCAGACAATATGCACACGCAATAGGTAAGATTATTGCAGGGCTTTACCCGTGGAGTTGGGAAGCCTTGACAAAGGAGAGTTGAATGCCATTATGGGATTCCTTATCAAAAGAAAGTAAAGACCAAAGGATTACAGAACAATCTCTTTGGGAAGAAGAACTACTTGAGGCTGGTGTTGAACGTTATTGGAAAGATTGGGAACGTTCTCCTGATGAAGGTAAGCCAGAGCAATTGTTGTTAGAGTCAGCTGTTATTCACTTGACACCTTACTATCAACAATGGATTGATTCTGTATGTGGGCATCGCAAAAGTCCTGAATGGTTGCCTCCCTTGCTTAGCTTGGGCGCAGCTAAGATGGCAGACATTACTATTAGATCTGTGATTCAATTATTTCTATCAAGAACTAATGTAGTTAACATAGATTTCTTTCAGGGTATGCCATTGAATGCACCCACTGCACAGCAAGTAAGTAAGCTCATCTCTGATGATGCCTTAGCTATTGTTATGTATCAACAAGCAAAGAAAAAATTTCGTGATGACTGGATGCGTCAGTCTAAGTTCATTAAGAACTGGACACCTAAGAGATGTCGTGCATTCACTGAGAAGATGTTGACTATTCCAAAGTATACTCCTAAACAGAAGGAAGACTTTGGTCACAACATGTTACGTGTTGCATTGCAATCCGATATCTTAGATGGTAAAATTATTTGGACTGGCCGTAACAAGAAACGATTGCTTGTATCTTTCTCGCCTGAGGTTCTAAAAGAACTAAGCTCTAGACATAGGTTACTTGAGACTGGTGGCATGGTGTACAGACCTATGATCTGTCCTCCTATCCCCCACTCTACCAAAGAAGATGGTGGCTTCTTGTCCCCTTGGATTCGTAAGAAGATGATCAAGAGGTATCATCCTGTTGGTGCTGACCCTAGAGAGTGGAACTCTAAGCCATCTGATATTGTGTTTGATGGTATCAATGCACTGATGAAAACTGAGTGGTCTATTAACAGCAAAGTATATGATGTTATGTCTACGATGTTTCTTAATGATCATAAGACCGCTAACCTACCTGCTTATTCATCTAAAGACTTTGCGTTCTCTCGTCCTTATCCTGAAGAGGGTACTAAAAGAGAACAAGCAGAATGGATGGCTGATTCTACTGAAGCATGGGGTAGCTGGTATAAAGATGAACAGTCACGCTCACGTATGTTAGTTCGTTTGTCTTTGGCAAAGAAACTAATCCCTTATGACTTTTTCTTTATGCCCCACACCTTAGACTTTAGAGGCAGAGAGTACACGGTATGTGAGTTGTTGTCATGTCAAGGCGTAGATTTTGATAGGGCTATTATTCAATTCGCTGAGCCTATTAAGCAAACAGAACGTGGTTTGTATTGGCTTAAGGTTCACCTTGCTAACATGTTTGATCAAGATAAGCAGACGTTTGATGAACGGGTACAGTGGGTTGATAATAATATAGATATGATTCAAGCTATTGCTGATGACCCTTACTCTAACACTCAGTGGATCTCGGATGCAAAGAAAAAAAATCCAAGCTTCCAACGATTGGCTGCTTGCTTTGAGATGTGTCGTACTGATGGCATGACCCAGCTACCTGTCCAAAAAGATGGTGCTAACAATGGTGTACAACACTGGTCTGCTATCATGAGAGACAAGAACCTAGCTGCACTAACTAATGTATTACCTAGTGATAAGCCTATGGATTTGTATCAGTTTGTAGCTGATAGGTCTCATGAATATATTAAAACAAACACCAATGATAACGATTGGTTTGATAAGTTTGGCAAGCATTGGCCTGATAAACTACCTCGTAAGGTTGCTAAACGTAGTACTATGTGTGACTCATATGGCCTTACCTTCTATGGTATGCAGAAGTATGTTAAAGAAGAAGGTCATGTTGATTGGGTTGCACGAGAAGAAAGAGGCGGCGCTATTGTTGAGCTAGCAAGAGCATTGCAACTGGGCTTAGAAGATACAATGACAAGCCCTAATCAAGGTAAAGATTACTTGCGTTCGGTTGCACGTATTGTAAGTGATCGTAACAAACCACTGGTGTGGGAAACTGGCTCTGGTTTTGTAGTGCAACATGTATATAATCAAGTCATTGAAAGAATTTCATATGCTGAATTGTTTAACAAACAGCAACTTGTGTTCTCTTCCTTGAGTGAAGAGTTAGATGCTGATGCTCAGTACTTAGCAATCAGTCCTAATTTTATTCACAGTCTTGATGCAGCTCATATGTTTCTAACTATATATGAAATGATGCTTGAAGGTATCACATCTTATAGCTTTGTTCATGATTCATATGGTACGTATGGGCCGCACATTGATACAATGGATAGAATACTTAGGGAAACGTTTATTAAGATTCATTCAACTAATCCATTGAAATCTTTTAAATTATATCTGGAGAATAAGTATGGCTTACAGTTGCCCGAAGTCCCAGAGTGCGAAGGTGATTTCAACATCGAAGAAGTCAAGCACTCCAAGTACTTCTTTGCATAAGACATATACTAAAGCAAAGAAACTCCCAAAGGTTTGTATGATTGAATGGATTGATGCACAAACAACAGGTGGTGCTGAGTGGATGGACAAATCTGAAATGATGTCAGCTGCTAAAAGTAAGCTGCCCGTTATGTGTACTGTTGGTTATGTCATACATGAAGATGACCATCAATATGCTGTTGTGTCAACGTTAGGTCCAGCTGAAGGATCACAAGTTCACAAAATTCCTAAATGTATGGTACTAAACGTAGAAGAATATGGCACAAGACAAGAACATTCGTAGAAAAGACCAGCGTCGTTTTGATCAAGAAGAATATTCCTCTAAGAAAAAACAAAGAGAACTAGACAAAGCGCGTAAAAAAATACGCAAAGAAAAACGGAGATCAATAGATGAAGAAGTTGAATAAGCTACAGCAAGACCATGTTGATGGTAAGCTTGATGTATACGCTTCAATCGAAGCACACACGCAAGAGTGGGTTCATAATGTGGATAAGGATGGTAACTATGTTAACGCCTTTCCCAAGCCCAACACTCAACGAAGACAAGATCTTCCTTCACTTGCTGAACAGTGGAGAGAAGATGCTAAAAGGAGAAGTAAACATGGCAAGAGTACTAGTAATAGGTGACTTACATGCACCAGCTATACATAAAGAGTATCTTTCTTTTGTAAAGAAGATTGCTAAGAAGTATAGTACTACTAAAACAGTATTCATTGGTGATATTATTGATCATGAAGCAATCTCAAGGCATGAAAAAAATCCTGAGCTTCCTTCTGCATTAGATGAATATAATATTGCAGTCAAAGAAATCAAACGATGGCACAAGGCATTCCCTAAAGCTTTTGTTTGTATAGGAAATCATGATGAACGAGTACTTAGAACAGCTAAAGGTAGCGGTGTTCCCAGTTTGTATCTTAAGCCCTTTAACGAGGTATATGGAACTAATGGGTGGGACTGGAAGTATGAACACACACATGATAATGTTATATACACTCACGGTACTGGTTGGTCAGGGTTAATGCCTGCATTTAACGCAGCTAAATTCCTTAGGCAATCAGTAGTGTGTGGTCATACACATTCAGTCGCTAATATTTGTTATCATTCTAATGACAACGATTCTATCTTTGGTATGAACGTTGGCTGCGGTGTTGACAATGACCATTTAGCAATGTCGTATGGTAAATACTCTTTAAGAAAACCAGTGTTAAGTTGTGGTGTCGTTATTGAAGGGCACCCCTATCTAGAAAGGAAGGACTAATTAATGTCTGAAGAACAGAAGTCACCAGAAGGTGATAAGTCGTACCCCCCCATGATTGCTACCAACGCAGTGTTGCAGTATCTACGGGAAATTTTTATGGCTTTGGATAACATCAGTTTCCAAATCCGTACAACCATGAACAATATTATTGATACTGACAAGAGTAATGTCAGTAACTTTACTGTTAATAACCCTAATGAAACGGGCGAATCTGACCCAGTTATTGAAGGAGCAAAGCAAGATGATGAAGAATAATTACGGTGACCCTTTTGTCACTGAGTCGGCCACTGTTAAGTGGTCACACCTGATGAAGCCAGATGATAAGTTTGGTAACCCGCACCACAGTGTGACTGTCGTTGTCACCCCTGATATCCAGAAGCAGATTGACTCTGCACTCTCTGGTCTTGGGGGCACTAAGATTAATGGTCTTAAGACTGACGCAGAATCAGGAGAAACTCTTGTTCGCTTTAAGAATGTACTGAAGGCACGCGAAGGCATGACTAAGTTCCCTATTCTTGATAGCGATGATAACGAAACAAACACTATTCCATTTGCAACGGATAGAGTTCGTGTCAAGGTTACTCCCGCACTCATCTCCAGAGACAACAGTGTCTCTCTCTACATGGATAAGATCCAACTAGTGGAGAGAAACTGGGAACCTTCTGGTGAGTCCTCAAGTGGTGGAGGAATGGGCAAGGTTGATGGTGGCTATGTCGCAGAGGCAATGACCACTGTTACCGATGAGGATAACCCATTCTAAATGCTAGAACTAACCTTTGCGGTTAGTCCCGTAGCAGCTTCTCGTCCCCGTGTTGGTAGGCATGGCTCCTACTACACGGGGGCGTACAAGCGTTTTAGATCTGAAGCAGGCGAGGTTGTCTTTGATGTATTAGGAGACAACTTTGATTTGCTTGAAGGTAAACTTAACGTAGACATTGAATGCTATTGTACTAGACCCAAGACTACTAAACTAGAAGTACCAAAGTCCGACGTAGATAATATTGCTAAGGCAGTGTTGGATATTCTAAACGGTAAACTTTGGGTAGACGATTCTCAAATAGTTCGATTGTATATTACTAAACAGTGGGCTGCTGTAGGCGAACCCGGATATTTTAATCTTCGGGTAGAAAAAACAATTAAATGAATATAAATAAACTTGAAGCACTTGCTCTATCATACCTACCTATGGTACAACACAGAAGTAAGAGGCATGTATCTATTATAGTTCACAAGAACAGACCAGTATCTGTTGGTGTTAACAAAACTAAGACACATCCCCAAGCTCATACGTATCAGTATAGGTTTGATGAGGTGCATTCTGAATTGGATGCATGGCTTAAAGTTAAAAACAAATCTAAAAACTATAAGTTAATTAACTTTAGATTTGGTCATCAGAATGAATGGAGAATGGCACGGCCATGCACTTTGTGTATGCCGTGGTGCAAGCAAATCTTTAAAGAGATTTATTATACAACCCACAAGGGTTTGATTAGGGAAGTCTAGCAATAGGCTTCCCTTTTTTTTTCACGTTTAACAAAGGGATAATTATGGAAACGTATACTGAACACATTGTAGATAATAGTCTTGATGCGGAGAGTTATTTTGTAGCTAAGGTATCAGCAACATGGAGTTGGTCTGATAGTGGGGTGGGTTACTATGAATTCTGGGGTACTCCAGGCAACCATCAAGAGTGGGGCTGGGAGTATGAAGGGTATTTTGTTGAAGAAATTTCTATCTTTAACAATGAAGAAGAGTTGGTGCTTAGTCTGGTTCATGATAAAGAAAAGATTGTACCTGAACATAAGGATATTTGGAATGCAGTTAATGATATGGTTTGCGAAGAGATGGAAACTCTTGAGCCACCTGATGAACATCCAGAAGAAGAGTACGACGAACTCTAAAGAACCTAGGCTATGCCCCGGATGTGGTGACCCTGCTGGTGAATGCCCTAACCAATCTTGTGTTAGGGATGACTGGCCCCACCCTGCTTTGTGTGATTACAGGGGCAACCCTATTGATTAGCTCCGATAGCTCAGCTGGATAGAGCAGCTGACTTCTAATCAGCAGGTCGCAGGTTCGAGTCCTGCTCGGAGTGCTTGGTCCCATAGCTCAGTTGGTAGAGCATCGGACTTTTAATCCGTTGGTCGCTGGTTCAAGTCCAGCTGGGATCATTGAAAGGAAACGTATGGACCCTTATAATTTAAGAGATGAGCTGTTAAAGGTTCATCAAGAACTAGCAAAGAGAAATAATGCTAGTACTAATGCTGTTATTGTTGCTGCTCAAGTTGGTAAAGATTTCTTTACTGCTGTAGCATCAGCGTTGCTTACGCTTGGAGAAACACATGCTCCTCTAAGACAGACAGCTAGATTTTTAACACACCCTGATCCAGTAGACTATGCAGATAGATTGTATGTTGCTGGATTAAAGATACCCGGATGGGGTAGTGCCTTTGTCAAAGAAGATCATGACCCTGCATTTGATCGTATTAAAAATATACTAGAAGAAAACTATAGCCATGTATATAGCTTGATAGATGATGTAACATATTACCTTCACTATAAAGGAACAGATATCTATCCTAATGCTGCTTGTTATACAACTGCTGTGTTGATTGCTCTTGGTCTTGACTTAAGGTTTGGACCTCAGCTTTTAATCAATGGTCGTATTGGCTGGTGGCAAGCTGTGTACCTAGATAATTATAGTCCCGGTCCTGCTTAGTAGTTGGGGTTGTAGCCCAATTGGCAGAGGCAGTGGACTTAAAATCCATACAGTGCGGGTTCGAGTCCCGCCAACCCTATTAAGGAGATTATTATGAAGAACAATGACAAGTGTCCTGTTGCAGGACTGACCCAAGAAGAAATGAATACTGTTGTCGAGGGTTTGGTTAAGGTAATTCGTAGTGCAGGTTACTGCATTGAGAAGCAACCTGAAGATTGTAAGAAGCCTAACTGTTGTAAGGGAAACATTCACACCGATGACACGCAGGCATAGTGCAGGCAAGGGTGATACCTATCGTAAGGTAGACCAAGAACAATACCGAAAAAATTGGGAAAAAATTTTTGGAGATAAAACAAATGGCAAAACCGTGGAATCACCCACCGGGAAAGATCTACCGTCCAAACCTACCGGACGAAACAGTAGAAAAAAAACTAGAAAAGCGTAAAGATTTTGGTGACAAGTGGGACAAGATCTTTGGCAAGAAGAAACTAAATAACATAGAAGATAATGAAAAGGAAGACGATGAATCTTGAACTGTGGTACATCAGATGCAATTTATTTGTATCTTATTTGTTTGTCTTTCTACTTGGTGGTGTAATTTATGGATCCCTTAGTTGGTGGATCCCATTTATTGTAGCGATTACACCTACTCTAATACTACTAGCTATTGTACTTGGTGCATTAGGCTGGTCTATATGGTTAACAAAGGATAGTAATGTCGATTGAAGCAACAATTAATAACAGCAAAGTCATTGAACGTATTGCCTGTCCCTCGTGTGTAGCAAAGGGTGCAGATACATCAGGAGATAACCTTGCTTGTTACGATGACGGACACAAATATTGTTTTGCTTGTAGCTATTATGAAAAAGGAAACTCTAGTTACATGACTGAAGTTAGTGATGAAAATATTAAGAAAGAGTTTAACCCATACACTGGTGAAGCTATTGCTCTCCCTCATAGGAAGATTAGAGAAGACTCATGTAAGAAGTATAGGTATCAAACCTACACAGGCATGGACAGTCAGCTAGAGATTGAAAATTATTATAACATTGACGGCACACTTCAAGCTCAGAAGGTACGCAACGTTAAGACTAAAGACTTTCATTGGGTGGGTAGCACTAAGAACCTACAACTCTTTGGTCAAAACCTATGGGAAAAGGGTGGCCCTCGTATCCTAATCACTGAGGGTGCTATTGATACACTAACCATGGCACAGATGTTTGATAACAAGTATCCTGTTGTATCCATTCCTAGTGGTGTAAACTCAGCGGCTGCCTCTATCAAACAAAACTATGAGTTCCTATCTTCCTTTGAAACTATTGTTATTTGTTTTGACATGGATGAGGTTGGTAAGAAAGCAGCAAGAGAAGTGGCAGAGATCCTACCTCCCGGCAAGGTAAAGATCATGGAGCTTCCCCGTAAAGATCCCAATGAGATGCTTGTAGCTAACGAAAGCAAGCAACTTATGCAATGTTATTGGAATGCTAAGACCCATAGCCCTGACTCTATCCTTCATGTTAGTCAAATTACTAATGAGAACAAGGTACAGAATGAATTGTATGAGTACCCTTGGGAATCAATGACTAACTTTATGATTGGTCAAGACACAGGTAGGCTCTATCTATGGACATCTGCTACTGGTCACGGTAAGTCTTCAGTAGTAAGAGAGCTGGTGCTTCATCACCTAGAGCAAGGCAACCCTACAGGCTGTGTGTTCCTAGAAGAATCACCAGAGTCTACAGTTGATGACTTGATCTCACTAAAGCTAGGCAAACCTATTCGTAAGATCATGGGTCAACGACAACTTAATGATCTTCGCAAGAAATTTGACAAGAAGATTGTTGATCTTGGTGTGGCTGATGATCTTAGTGATGAAGAATATATTGCAGCAAAGAAAGAAGTAAGTGAATACCCACTGTATATCTACGATCACATTGGTAATGCTAACATGCAGAACGTAATGTCTAGGCTAGAGTACATGGCTGTTGCACTTGACTGTAAGGTATTGATTATTGATCACATTACTTTGCTTGGTAACATTCTTCTTAGTCAACAAGATAGCTTTGGTAATTCAGAACGCTTGGTTCTAGATGATGTCATGAAGCAGCTTCGTTCTCTTGTAGAACGCACTGGTTGTATTGTTCATGTCATCTCTCATATCAAGAAGACAGATAAGAATGTAGACGAAGGTGATCGCATTACACTCAGTGACTTGCGTGGCTCAGGTTCTCTTGCACAGATTGCAGACTATGTGTTTGCACTAGAGAGAAATCGTCAGCATTCTGATGACAAGATTGCTAACACAACATGCATTCGGGTATTAAAAAATAGAAAGACAGGTCAATGTGGTATCGGGTCTGCCTTGTATTACAACAAGAATACAAGTAGACTACAAGAGATTGACTTTACTATTACGCCTGAAGGAGAGGTACTGTATCAGTATGGAGACATTGACGTTTGACATCGAAGGGAATGGTTTAAATGAAATCTACATTGACAAGAAAGGAAAAGCAGTACAAGAAGCAGACAGGATTTGGTGTGCTGCGATCCACAGTTTATCAGACGGCACAACACAGGGCTACAAAGAAGAAGAGATACCTAACTTTATCAGTAGATTGGAAAAGGCTTCTCTCGTTATCGGTCACAACATCATTGGTTATGATCTCCCTTTACTTCGTCGTTTATATGGTCCTTTTAGTGTCAAACTTTATGACACGCTTCTAGTATCACGATTGATGTGGCCTGATAAACCCATGCTTCCTAATCAATCTCACTCACTTAAGAGCTGGGGTTTATTCTTGGGTGAATACAAAGATGATTATCAAGGTGGCTGGGACAGCTACTCTGATGAGATGCTTGAGTATTGTAAGCAAGACACCGTTGTGACTGCTAAGATATATGAATACCAAAAAGAATTTGCAATGAAAAATAACTCTTCTATCCACATGGAACAGAAGGTAGCTAAGATTGTATCTTCACAGGTAGAGAATGGTTTTTGTTTTGATATCAAGTTAGCTGTTAAACTAGAGCAAGATCTGCTAACAGATAAGGTTGACATTGAAGACTCAATGCAGATTATATTTCCTGATAAAGTAGAAGAACGTTGGTCAGATAAAACAGGCAAGCGTCTTAAGGATAAAGTAACTGTATTCAATCCGGGTTCTCGTAAACAGATTGCCGATAGGCTTCATGAAAAGTATGGATGGAACGCACCAACTACAGACAAAGGCAACCCTAAGGTTGATAGATCTGTGTTGGCTAAGCTAGACTATCCAGAAGCAAAGACATTGGTTAGTTACTTTGATGAAACTAAACTCATGTCTCAGGTATCTGATTGGATTAAGAGAGCTACTTATTCTAGAGATAAGAAGATTCATGGTAGCTTGAATACATTAGGTACTGTTACAGGTCGCATGACTTCTAACAACCCTAACATGCAACAAGTATCTAGCGACAAGAGAGCTAGGTCTTTGTTTATACCAAGGCCGGGGTGGGTACTAGTAGGTGCTGACTTGTCTGGTCTAGAGTTACGAATGCTTGCACACTATTTGCACAAGTATGACGAAGGTTCATACGTTGATCAGATTCTTAATGCAGACATCCATACTCACAATCAAAACGCTATGGGTTTAGATACTAGGAACAAAGCTAAGTCAGCCATCTATTGTTTTCTTTACGGTGGTGGTGATGCAAAGTTTGGTTCAGTTATTAATACTTCTACGGCTAACGCTAGAAAAATTAAGTCTCAGTTGTTGTCAAACATTCCGGGTCTTAAGAGAGTATTAGATGACTGTCGTTTTGATGCACACTCTAAGGGTACTGTCCGTCCGTTTGATTGGCGGGACATTCCTATTCGCAGTGAACACGCTGCTCTTAATACATTACTTCAATCCTCAGGCGCACACATTGCTAAGTTGTGGGCCTGTTATGCAGATGTTGAGTTGACTAAAAGATTCAAACATAACTGGGCTTGGGTTGCTAACGTGCATGACGAGTTGCAAATAGAATGCTCACCTGATATTGCACATGAGCTAGGCCAAGTGGTCTGTGACTGTGCAGAAAAGGCAGGCACATTTTTTAGTTGTAATATACCTACATCAGCAGAGTACAGAGTAGGCAGCAACTGGTCTGAAACACATTAAGGAGGTAGCATGAAAGCTATTCAACTATCCGGCCCCGGTAGGGCTGGCAAATCTACAGTTGCAAGTTTATTATTTGATATTGCAACAGAACATAATTATATCCCCGTTATTGTGCCGTTTGCTAAAGCCTTAAAAGATGAAGCAAAAGCATTGGGGTATGTAAAAGAAAATTCTCCAGAAGAATACAGAGCATACTGTCAACGACATGGTGCAGGCAAGCGACAAGAAGATCCTGATTACTGGATTAAAAAAACAGATATAGAAATTGATATTTATAAACAACGTGAGCTAGTGTTGCTAAAGTCTAATGCAGAATGCTTTGAGCATCTTATTATTCAAGATGATGTACGCTACATGAATGAGCTAGCATATGGCAGAACGTTAGATGCTTATCAAATCTTTATATCATCTGGTCCTCGCCCACTGCCTGAACTGTTTGAAAGCTGGCGTAACCATGAGTCTGAGAAGATGGCTACACATGTTGAGCTTGGTGATAAAGACTACACTGAATTGTTTCATGAGTTTGTAGAAAACAAACATGGTATTGAAGAACTACAAGAGGTAGTAAAGGAAAGATTTATTACTTGGGTCAGTACTTCTGAGTCATCAACAGATCCAGTCACTCAACTATACAAAGACGGTGAGAACTTAAACGAACAGTTTATGTATAAAATGATGATGGATTCCAGTGAAAACAAAACAGAAGACAACATGAAAAAACTACTAGAAGCTATTGAAGATTCGTTAGATAGTGTAGAAGAAGAACTAGATGATGATTATCCTGTAGAAGATGATGATGATTCTAGTTTCTTAGAAGGAGCAGATTAATGGATAAACCAACCACCGCTATACTTGATGGTGACATCATAGCTTATCGCATTGCCTATTGGGCAGAGTCAGAAGGTATTGAAGAGATACCTTATCGTTTGTTAACTGACTTTAAAAAATGGACACCTGCTGGCATAGATAAAGTAATCATTGCCTTGTCGTGTCCTCGATCTAAGAATTATCGCCGTGACTTCTGGCCTAAGTATAAACAACATAGAGATTCTACTGTTGCTCCTGATGCACTATCTTATACTCTTGAAAGTATCTATGAAGTAGGAGAAGAAAATGATATGTCAGTTAGATGTGTTGATCGACTAGAAGCAGATGATCTTATTGGTATCATGACATCAGCAGGTAAAGCTGTTGGGGTAACTGTTGATAAAGATCTACGGCAGGTTCCCGGCTGGCATCTTAATCCTGATAAGGAAAAAGAACCTGTGTATATTAGCCAAGAAGAAGGTGATGCTTTCTTTTATGAGCAATGGATGGCCGGTGATTTAACTGATAACATCTATGGCCTATGGAAAGTAGGTCCAAAAAAAGCACAAAAAATTTTAGAGCAGACACCTAAAGAAGAATGGGATCAAACCATTCTAGATTTATATCTAAATGAAGACTGGGATAAGAGACCAGAAACAAGACGACCTGACATGGACCGCAAGGATTTTGCCTTAGCTCAAGCCAGATGTGTAAGAATACTAAGAGCTGGTGACTATAATAAAAAAACAAAAGAAGTTTTATTGTGGTCACCTGCCTAATAACCTACTATATAGCAAAAATTGGAGAATCATTTGAAAATTAAAAAACTATTTGAAGACGCTGTTGTTCCGTATGCAGCCACAGATGGTGCAGCTGGTCTTGACCTAAGTGCGTACACTAATAATGTACTTATTGTGGAGCCACACACCTATGAGGTGGTCAAAACAGGCATGGCAGTCGAGATTCCTGAAGATCATTTCGGTTTACTATGCCCAAGAAGTGGGCTTGGTAAAGCAGGAATCACCTTGGCAAACACTATTGGTATTATCGATAGTGATTATCGAGGCGAGATTGGAGTCCTTATTAAAAACAATAACGACTTTCCTTTTATTATTAATCATGGTATGCGTGTAGCTCAGCTATTAATTATTCCTTATTTCTCTCCCAAGATTGAAGTAGTAGAAGAATTACAAGAGACTGCTCGTGGAGCTGGCGGCTTTGGATCAACAGGAGTTGAATGATGTCTAAGATTTTTCAAGATTTTGTAGCGATTTCGCGTTATTGTAGATGGATGCCTAGTGAGGGGCGGAGAGAGACATGGGAAGAGGCAGTAGATAGATACATTAACTATCTAATTACCCGTCTTAATATTAAATGCCCCGAACGATTAAAGGAATTGGAAAGATGCTCTGTTGCTATGAAAAACAGGACATTGTTTGGTTCCATGCGGGCGTTGATGACAGCAGGGCCAGCCCTAGATGTAGATGATGTAGCTTCATACAACTGTTCTTATGTCTCAGTCGAAAGACCCTCTGACTTTAGAAACATTATGTATGTCCTTATGTGTGGTACAGGTGTGGGCTTTTCTTGTGAAGCACAGTTTGTTAACAAGCTTCCTGAGATCCCCGCAGAAATTAATAAAACAGATGACGTTATTGTTGTTGAAGACTCAAGAGCAGGATGGGCAGATGCGTTTCATAAATTTATTCATGGACTTTACAGTGGCTATCACAGCACTATTGATGCTAGCCGTGTTCGCTCTGCTGGGACTAGACTTAAAACGTTTGGTGGTAGGGCTTCTGGTCCAGAGCCACTCGAACGACTCATCAGATTCACAGCTAACATGTTCTACAAAGCCAAGGGACGCAAGCTAAAGTCTCTTGAGGTACATGATCTAGTTTGTCAGATTGCAGAGATTGTTATTTGTGGTGGCGTTCGTCGATCCGCATTGATTTCTCTTAGTGATCTAGGTGATAGAGAGATGGGTATGTGCAAGTCAGGTGCTTGGTGGGACACAGCAGGACATCGTAGCCTAGCTAATAACTCCGCAGTGTATGAGACAAAGCCTAGCTTTAGTGAGTACATTCAAGAGTGGTCAGCATTATATGATTCACACTCAGGTGAGCGAGGCATTTGCAATCGTGAGGCTATGGAAAAGATTGCTAGACTTGCTGGTCGTAGGGTTGAAGGACATAGTTTTGGTACTAACCCATGCTCTGAAATTATCCTACGGTCTAAACAGTTCTGTAACCTGTCTACTATTGTAGCTAAAAATGAAGATGGAGTTGGTGATATCTTAGAAAAGACACACCTTGCTACTGTCTTAGGTACATTACAATCTGCACTAACTAACTTTACATTCTTTGAAGAACGTGGAGACTATACGTTCCGTGATAATTGTAATGAAGAAAGATTATTAGGCGTTTCTATTACAGGTATCATGGATGCTCATGCACTATGGAATGATAAGCTACTACGAGAGATGAAGTCTGTAGCTCACGATACTAATAGTGAGTGGGCTGAGTATCTTGGTATCAATCCTAGCTCTAGCATTACATGTGTCAAGCCAGAAGGTACAACCAGCTGCGTTGCTGGTTCTGCATCTGGTATGCACCCACGATTCTCTGAGTTTTACATTCGTAGAGTTCGTCTTGATACAAAGGATCCTATTGGTCAGCTCATGAAAGATGCTGGCGTACCGTGGGAACCATGTGTTATGCGACCAGAAAATACTTTAGTGTTTTCATTCCCCATTGCATCACCTGCAAACGCACTAACGCAAGATGATATTTCTGCAATGGACCACTTAAATTGGTGGAAAGATTTCCAAATTAATTATTGTGATCATAAACCTAGCATCACTGTTAGTTACACAGACGATGAGTTCTTAGGTGTTGGTCAATGGGTTTGGAAAAACTGGGATATTGTATCAGGCATTTCTTTCCTTCCAAAGGAAGATCATGTATATCAACAGGCTCCGTTTGAAGCCATCGATGAAGTGACGTGGGCTACAATGATGGATGAAATGCCTAAGGAAGTTGATTGGGATCTTCTTTCTAAATACGAATTAGAAGATGAAACAAAGCACACCCACACTCTTAGCTGTTCAGCTGGTGGTTGTGAAATTACTTAGGAGATATGCATGAGTTTTTATGTAATACATACAGAACATGATATGGATAAAGCAGTAAAAGAATGTATATCTTTAATGAATATTAAAACAACTAAAGTTAAATTAGCATTTAATAACATGGGCATGGTTAATATTTTTCTAGATAACTTAACACTTAGGTGTGAGCATTTAGAAATTGACCCTGAGTTAAACAACTTTAACATGGATGTTTTAGTTAATGAAGACTTCGATGAAGAAGGGACCATTACTTAATGGAAGATCTTAGATTTAAAAACATTATGTTTAAGTATGACAAAGGATTGATTCCTCGTGATACAGATTTATATTATGCGTTGTCTCTTGTGAAGGAACTAAATGAAACAATCACCAAACTTACTGATCTCGCAAGAGTTAATAAACCAGCTAAAGAAAACGTTCCCGATAGAACTAACCCCGGACGCACTGCAAAAAAACGAATGGGAGCGAGGGGTTCTGTTCGGTCAAGTACAAGTAATTCAAAAGATTCTACAATGGAAGGAGGCTCAAAATGGGTAAAGGCGGAGGAGGCGGACCAAGTGCCGCCGCAATGATGGACATGCAGCGAACTCTTAATAAAGAAACGTATGAAATGCAACAGCAAGGTGTACGTCAAGCTGAAGTAAGAGCCGAAGAACGTAGAGAACAAGAACGACTTGATGAACTAGAACGAAGGAGATCTGCTGAGCTTGAACGAGCTGAAGCTATGAAGCAAGAAGAGCTACGAGAGCAAGGCATCATGGCAGAAGCAGAAGGTGGAGAACAAGAAGGCGATCTATTTAAAGATTTAAACTTAGAAGCACCTCAAATTAAATCTCCTGATTACGCACCCCGAACGGAATTGGAGTAGTAAATGAGTAGAGTACCTGAAAAAAATATTAAAGAACGATGGGAAACACTAGACACCAAGAGAGATATTCTTCTTGATAAAGCTAGGTCTTGTGCTGCTATCACCGTTCCTACCTTATTGATGCCAGAAAATTATGATGAAAAGGAATCACAATTTCAGCAGTACTCTAGTGTAGCAAGCCGAGGGGTCACAAGCCTAGCTTCTAAAATCTTAAGTGCTTTGATTCCTCTTAATGATACAGCTTTTTTTAAGCTTGGTTTACGTAATGGTAGGACACCATCTCTTGATATCCACGAGTACTTAGAATTGTTAAGTGATCAGATCTATAGAAAACTTCTTGGTAAGAACATGAGAGAAGCTATTTATCTGGCCCTTCAACATCTAATTGTTACTGGCAATGCTTTAATTGTAATGGATAATGATTTTTCTTTTAGGGTTATTCCATTGGATCAGTTTGTTGTTAGGCGTTCTGTCCAAGGCGAAGTAAAAGAATTAATTTATGTAGAGTATTTAAGTAAACCTAATGAAGAACCTGTTGATAATCAATTCTTTAAGCACGGTCAAGACCAACAAGATGGATACGACACCGTATACATTAGACTAACCCAAGAAGAAGATGGCTCGTGGTTTATGGAAAAAGAATGTGATGAAGATGTAATTGAATCTGGTTACTTTGAAACATCACCATTCATTGTATTGCAGTGGACAGGCGTAGCTAATGAAGACTACGGTAGATCACATGTAGAAGATTTGTATGGTGACATCATTACACTAGAAGCATACTCTAGATCTATGGTACAGGGCATGGCTGCCAGCTCTACATTTTTTATGGGTGTAGATCCTGCCGGACTGACCGAGCTAGATGATTTATCAGAAGCTTCTAATGGTGATTGGGTGGCTGCAAGAATGCAAGATGTGTTTACTATCTCACCCAGTGGTACAATGCAACCACAAAACCAATCATCTCAGGCTTCAGTAGAAATTATGAGAAGAGAAGTAGGCAATGGTTTCTTAATGCAATCAGCTGCTATGCCTACTGGTGATAGAGTCACAGCTACAGCAGTTAGAGCTATTGGTAACGAGCTAGAAACTATTCTTGGTGGTACATTCTCTGCTATTGCTAGAGATCTAATGACTCCACTAGTTAAACGAACTATCTATTTAATGATTAAGAATCAAGAGATTGATGAGAACATGAAAGAACAGTTTGACCCTGAAGAAGGACTACTTAGTATTGAAATTATCACAGGACTGCAAGCACTCAGCCGAGAGACAGACCTAACTAAACTACTACAGCTAGGTGAAATGGTTCGTAACTTACCTGAATGGGCTAATAAAATGTTTAAGTGGGACGAGTACGGGCGTACTGTGGTCTTATCCTTAGGGTTTGATCCCAAGTTATGGGTCAAGTCAGAAGAAGAAGTCAAACAAGAAGAGCAAGCTATGATGCAACAGCAACAACAGATGCAGATGCAACAAATGGCAGCTCAAGAAATGGCATCTACCGCAGGACAAGCAGCTCGTACCGATATAGAAAATACAGGCGGTGCTAATATTCCACCTGAAGCTATTAACCAAGCTATGCAAATGTTTGGACAGGGAGGACAATAACCATGGATATCAGAGAACCGCTACACAAGTTAGATATTATCCTTGATACAGACCTTGCGTCTGGAGATCGCCGTGCGTTGTTAGACACAGCAACTGGAGTTCTTAGAGCTAACATGAATACATTATTAATGAAAGCTAACTATGAAGAACTTCTTCTTGAAAGAGAAGGTATTCTTCAAGCAAGAGGCTATGTAATCCCAGAAGATCATGAGCTATCTTGGAGCGCACATGAAAACAATTGGAACCCTGCTCATGAACCTAGTCTTGATGTTTGGTATGGGCCTGAAGCTTTCTTTGTATCAGACAATAAAGTAGCAGTAGCTGAAGACAAGGCAGGTAATAAAATTGATGTATATAATACAGACAATAGTGATCAACCTTCTTTGTCTTCCACTTCTTTGAATGGGTTTAAAGGAATGACATTTACAAACAACAAAGTTCTTTATCATGACCCAAGCGACAACGACCCAGACATTGGAATTTATGATTCAACTGTAGATGTATCAGTATCTGGTCTTACTATCGCAGCCATGGTTAATTATGGTGCTGATGAGAATTCAAATAACAATGCCATCTTTGGCACAAATGTAGGTTCTGGTGGTTCTGGTGGGACTAACGATTGGGGTCTCAGAACAAGAGATAATGTTTCTCCTGAAGTATATAGGTGTGATTGGGGAAATCTCAATACAGACAATAATGGTGCAAATGCACCCAATGGCGATGACTTTATAGTGTATGGCCCGACCTCAGGTTTAGGAGTTAAAACATGTGTCAATGGTACAACCATTGTTAATAGTGGCCTTGGTACATTAAATGATATTGCTGGTGGTCGTATTTTAAATGTGGGTGGAATGACAAACAACACAGGCGTAGCTAATGGATTTTCAGGCACTATTTATGAGTTAATCTTATTTAAATCTTACGTTACCGACACACTTAGAAACAAAATTGAAGGGCATTTTGCCCATAAATATGGGTTGACAGGTAATTTACCAAGTAATCATCCCTATAAATCTACACCCCCAAAAGCGAAAGGATAATTACATGGCATATGGAAGCAGAAGTACTGGTGCAAGCCGCGTTAAGGCAACCAGAGAAACAAAACCTCGTAAAGGAGCTAAGAGATCTAAAGCAATGTCTCGTGGCTCACACCCAGCTGGATCAAAAGCTAATCCAGGTGCTAGGAAAGGTAGAAAATAATGCCAAGCGGACCAGGAACTTACGGATCAAAAAAGGGCAGGCCTCCTAAGAAGAACGGCCCTAAAAATAAAAAGGTTTCTAGCGTTAAAGGCGGTCCCCCAAAGACTCCTGTTAGAAATGTTAAGAAACCCGGACAGAAGAAGTGAAAAAACCTAACAACAATAGAGAGTACGTCAAAGCTAACAGCGGACTTACTCCAGACTTTAAAAAAAAAGCAACTCGCAAAATGAAAAAGCGAATTATTGCTAAGGAGAATAAACCAAATGGACCCAAATCAAACACCTGAACAATCTCCAGAGGGGACTCAGGTAGGACATGACATTGTGATGCCTGCTGAGCCTACGGAAACCCCACAAGTTACACAGGAACGACAGGCTTTCCAACGTTATGTTAAAGAGCAAGGGGAGGCTATCCCACCTAATTTTAAAAACGTAGACGATTGGTTTAATTCCTTGAAGTCTGCACAAGGTGAATACACAAAGTCTCGGCAAGAAATTGCTGAGTTAAAAAAGAATTATAATGAAACAGGAGTTTCAAATCCTAATTATGACCCGAAGGCTCAAGAGCAACCAGCCCCTGAACCAGAACAGCCGGTCGTTGAAGACGTAAGTAACATGCCTGATGAGTTAGAAATCAGCAAACCAGTAGAACCTACATACGAAGCAGGCGTTAGCCAAGAAGATTGGGTGAAGTGGGGAGCAGAGATTGATGCTCAAGGTGACCTCTCTGAGGCTACCAAACAGGAAGTTGCAAAGCGTTTGAATGCGGATCCGATTGTTGTGGAACAGATGGTAAGAGGTAGACAAGCTATGCGTAAGCAGACGTTTGATCAATCCGCTGCGGTTGTTGGCGGTTCGGACAATCTAAAAAGGATTTTGAAGTGGGCTGGAGACAACTTGCCACAAGCAGAGATTGAAGCTGCTAATCGGGCAATGCAAACTGAAGCAAGTCAGTCTGTGTTGTTTGGATTAAAGGCTAGATTCGATGCGGCTAACCCACCTGCTCAGGTAACTCAACCTGAACCTACTGTTTCATCCCCCAATGCCATGCAGGCAGGACAAATTTCTCGCCCCGGAGTAGAAGCACAAGCTTTTAATTCGGAAGCAGAAATGAAGGCAGCTATTTCTGACCCTCGGTATCGTACCGACATTGCCTTTCGTCAAGCCGTTGAGCAAAGAATTATTATTTCTTCTCAGCATGGTTACAAGTTTAATTGACCCTAATAATCCCTAGAGAAAGGGACTAGGATAATCATGAGCTTAATTATTTTATTTAAATTATCTTAATTAAGGAGATTATTCAATGGCTAATGAAGCTTATCCATTAAATCTAAATGGAGACGGTTGGATTACTGGCGGTCAAGCCCCCGGTACTACATCTGCAAACACTATTGGCGGTGCTACCGTCAAGCAAGACGGGACAGCTGATTACTGGCTTCCTATTTGGTCTGGCGAGATTCTAAACGCTTATGATCAATACAACATCTTTGAACCACTAGTTACTACTAAGTCTATTACTTCCGGTACTACCATGCGATTCCCAATCACTGGCACCGTTGGTATGAAGGCTCAGTGGAAGGCTGGCGAAGAGCTTGTAGGCTCTAGCACCATCAGCTCACCTGAGTGGTTCGACATCTCGCTCGATTCGAGACCAATGGCCTCGCACTTTGAGCTTGATGACATCTCGCTACTACTCACTCAGTGGGAGTATCGTTCTGAGCTAGCACGACAGGCTGGTCTTTCTCTTGCTAACGCTAGAGACAAGCAGATTGCATGTCTAATTGCTCAGGGTGCTTTCATGAATGCACGTAGCCCTGCGATGTCTAAGGGTGGTAACATGGCTACCTCTAGTGCTAACGGGATTGTTCAAGATGCTGACTATAGTAGTGCAGCAACTTATGATCTTGAAGCTAATGTAACCTTTAACTACCTTGGTCACACTGGTCCTAACACCACTAACACTACTCGTACTAACGCTGCTCTACTATTCCTAGAATATCTTGAGCGTTATATGATTAGGCTACAGGAAATGGATGGACCTACTGAAGGTGTCTATGCATCCGTAACTCCTCAGGCTTTCCAAGACATCCGTGCGCTTGGTATTGCTCGAAGTGCGGCTGCTCCTGGTACTGGAAACACTGCACCTAACAGCATGCAACCAATGTTCGGTGGCGTTGCTGACGCTGGTGGTCTTGGTGCTGGTTACAGAACTGGCATGAACGCACTCTCTGATACTCTTGAGTACATGGGTGTTACTATTGTCAAGACTAACCACATGCCTAAGCAGACTGTTAAGGCTAACGATGCCTCACCAGCTCACGGTGTTACTGTTTATAAGGCAGGTGCTGCTAGTGCTGTTGGTGCTGGTGAAATTATTATTGATGGTACTAAGTTTGCTGATGTTCGTAAGGATCCATCAGGTGCTGCTGCTTTCACAGCTAACACTAGTGATATTACCCTTGGTAATGATGCCCAGAAAATTCTTCGTGATCTTGGTGATTCCAAGTACGACTTTGACTGGAACGTCTTTAACACAACTGGTAGCACCGATGCGACCAGTCTTGATGCAATGTACCCAGTTCAAGCCCTTATCTGGCAGAAAGAAGCAGTTGCTTCTCTAAACCTACAGGGCATGAAGGTTGACACCGTTGCTGATGTCCGCCGTAATACTCAATTCACCGTTGCATCGAAGATGTCCGGTGGTGGTATTCTACGTCCAGAACTCTGTGCCGTTGTTTGCGGTCTAGAGAAGGGCATTGCTTGATTTTAATTAATCTACACTACTGAGTTTCGCTACCTCAGGACGGTCTTGGGGGGAGCAATCCCCCCGAGGCTATTTTTTAGAAGGGAGGTCTGTCATGGCTACGAAAAAAAAAGGCGGCATGAAAGGCTGCAATATTGGTAATGGTTGTAAGAGCAAATCGGGCGGCCTCTCTGCTAAGGGCAGACGAATGATCAATAAAAAAACAGGCTCTAAATTAAAACCACCTCAACCCGGAGGAGGACCACGGAAAAAAAGCTACTGTGCTAGATCAGCTGGGCAAATGAAAAAGTTTCCCAAAGCTGCTAAAAATCCAGATAGTAGATTGCGTAAAGCACGCAGAAAGTGGAAGTGCTAATGACTAAGAAAGGTTTATGGGGTAACATCCATGCTAAACGTAAAAGAATTAAAGCTGGGTCTGGCGAAAAAATGAGAGCCAAGGGTGCTAAGGGTGCCCCTACTGCAAAAGCTTTAAAGAATTCTAAGAAAAAAAAGAAGTAACATGGCTAAGAAAAATTATATATCATCTTGTGGTGGCAAGTCTGTTAAACTAACAGGCAAGGACGCTATGAAGATCTTAGACAAACCTAAAAAGAAAACACCCAAGAAGAAAGGAACTTGATGGATAACCCACTAAAGAAAAAATCTGAGGGTCTAGGAGATACTGTAGAAAAAGTGGCTTACATTGCTACTCTAGGTCGATTGACCAGCACAGGCGGTTTCTTAGGAAAGAATAAAGAAAAGAAAAAGGATTGTGGTTGTAAGAAACGCAAAGAAGCTTTGAATAAAAAGGCTTCTTATAACAAGGAGGACTAATCTATGGGTATGTATACCAAACTGGAAGCCATTAACCATATGTTATTGATGTCAGGCGAGCATTTAGTAAATCATTTGGAGGATGATTCCGGTGTGGATACAAGCGTTGCTGAGCATGTACTTGCTGAGTCAACCAAAAGCTATGTCATGCGTGGCTTAGTTAACAATACCTATAGAAAAAAATATCTTCCTAATACAAATGGATATATCTACCTTCCTTCTAACACAGCACATGCAGAGATTATTGAAGCTATCTATAGTGCAGACCAACAACAAATGATCATTGCTTCTTACAAAGGAATCCCTCCTTACCTGTTTAATGTTACAGATGATACAGCTAACTGGGCTGACAAGGGTGGGGTTGATGGTGTACATATTAGGATCATTACTAATCTAGACTGGGAAGACATTGAATCACCAATGCAAAGAGCTATTATGGCTGCTGCTGCTAGAGATTATCAAGTTATCTCCCAAGGAGATTCAGCTGTTGATCAATTCTTAGCACAGAAAGAAGCTGTGTATGGAGCTAAAGGCAAAGCAGCTGACATCAATCAAAAGAGAAAGTCTTTCTTCTCTGGTGGTGATGCCTCAGCAGAACTAGCCGCACGTAGAAACTACACTAGAAATGTTAGGAGGAGGGGGTAATCCATGCCATCAGTCAAAGTACCTATTCAAAGTTTAAACGGTGGTGTCTCTAGACGATCTAGCATTAAAAGATTACCACAAGAAACACAAGAAGCTGACAATGTTTTACTTAGTGTAGAGCGATCGGCTGAAAAACGGCCACCTATCTCTCACATTGACACGGGTACTGAAGGAGACTACCTTGATATTCCTTATGTTTCAGGGGGACCACCACCCACTGCTAGTGGAATCTCTGATCCGGCACTCTATTATAATACGGATAATTTATACTATCACTTTATTGATGTTGATGGGGCTAATCGTTATTGTGTCATTATAAATAGAGCGGTAGAGGACACAAAAGAAATTGTAACTGTCTATCGAATTGAGCCTACTCAATGGGTAAAAGAAAACTTTGAGTATCAATCATTTGACAGAGGGTTAAAAGAATATATCCAACACTTTAATCTAAAGACAGACTCCACCCCTAACCTAACCATTGATGAAATTATGGGTAGCGTTACGTTTGGCGCGGGTGCTGTGTTTTATAACAAACAAAAAGAATTAAAGTTCTTACCTGACAACAGTAAGCAAGTAAAAGTACTTGGTAGTATTTCAGGATTTCAAGAACCACACCCCGGCTACATTCATTCAGGTGACAAATTTAAATACAAGACAGCTGACATGTTCTTTGTAGATGCCCAAGGCAATCAAGCTAACGGTTCAACATTTCGTTTTCCTAATGCTATTGAAGAAGACGAAGGGATTGTTCCTTATCAGCCATCTAAGGATGATGACTTGTTGTATTCTAAATGGATCTCAACTGTACCTAGCACATCAGGTGGCGGCTATAAAAATGTCGATGAAGATATTGAATCAAGAGTTAACTCAGCTACGTTAGTTAGCTTTGAAGTAGGACACTCATTAGAAAACTTTTCTAAGATCCCCATCCCACCTCCTACTGATGATGTAGATTCACATGCTGGGTGGAAAGCCCAAGCAGCAATAAAACATCTCTATCATAGAAGAGAGTCAGGTATTCCTAATACTGTTGAAGCAGGAGCAGCGGCAGCTGTTGGAACAATCACGCTTACAGACAACCTACCTGCTGACGGTACATCTTTTGTTTTAAAAAACACTGACACTGATGTGCAGTTATTTAATTTTAAATTTAAAACAAGTGAAGGGCATGTGCATCAACCACCAGAAAGAGATCTTGATGGTAATTATATTATTGGTCTAAGTGGTATTACTAGTGGTCAAGCAAATGTTACAGGCGCTGCGGTTGCACAACGAATCAAAGAAGTATTGATTTACCTACAGCCAATCACTACATTTATTACACCTACCGTAGATACAAGTACAAATGCATTGGCTAAGGTTGTTACTTTAACTATGAATGAACTAGGTACATTTGGTAACGAACCTATTACAACTAGGAATGCACTAGATGTTGCTGCTACTATCCCAGATGTAGCGGTTGCTAATTTTATTGGTGGCACAGATGTTCCTGACTATGGTTATCTTAGTAGTCCGTTCTCTTCTATTACCAGAACAGACTCTATTTACCAGTATGATGGTGCAAACTCAAATGGTAAAGGTGAGATCTGGTATTCTAGAGACTCTTACTTTACATTCCCTAGTGGTTTTTACAGAACTGTAGGTAATGTAAACACAGGACAGCCTTACTATCAACCAGTAAGAGCAGAAGATAAAAATTCTGTGGTTGATCATAGAACCTTTCCTGTTATCATTAGAAAAGAAACAGATGGTGTATGGCGTATTAGATACTGCCCTTTGTTACCTAAACAAAATGGTTCAGCTATTAATAACCCCGGACCTACTGCTATTAACAGTGAAGAAAAAATTAAGGCTATTGAGTTTTGGAAGAACAGGTTGTGGGTTGCAACTGAGACTACAATCTTTTCGTCTAGTGTAAATGATTATTTTAATTTCTTTATTGATGATATCCAAAACATTACTGACTCTGATCCCATTGATATTACGGTGAACACAGGTCAGTTTAACTTAGTACAAAGCTTAACATCTTTCCAAAACTTTTTGTTTATCACAACACAGAGTGGTAATCAATTTGAAGTGCGAGGATCAGCTACAAATGGTGGAGCTATTTCTCCTACCACAGTAGAACTAAGAAGCACTAGTTTTTATTCTACTGCGTCTACCGCTAACCCTGTAAAAATGGGGAATAATATTTTCTTCTTTGATACAGAACGGTTGTTTATCTATAGTGGTACTGATCAATTTGGTAATGAATATGGCACAGCTTTTGAATTGTCTCAACATGCTCATGGTTATTTGCCTGTAAACTACCAAGTAACTACAGCTATTCCTTCTATGAATACACTAGCTATGGTAGACAGAGATGCTAAGAATAATATTTATTTCTATACGGCAAAAACAAACGGACAAGAACTAGTACAAAGTGCATTCTATCGTTGGGTATTAGATCCACAGGATATGGTACAAAAAATTCATGGGTTTGAGGGAGCTATGTATACAATTGTAAAGAGATCTAATGGATCACAGAATGCAATCTATCCTTACTATGCTTCGTTAGAACCAGTAACCTTAGCTACTCCTTTGTTAGATAGGTTAGTTAAACTAGGCTCTACTGACATTACCTATAATAATAGTACTAATCTAACTGAAATACAGTTACCCTACTATGACCCCAATGCAACAGAGGTTGTGCTTGGTGAGGACTGGGGAACAAAAGCTTATACAAGACATCAAGCATCAGCCGTGACATCAATAGATTTTGGTAGTCATTTTAAAACTAAGTTAACTTTCACTGGAAACTTAGCAAGCCAAAGAGTAAATAATACTTTTGTAAACCGAAGCGTGTGGGCTGGGCGGCCTTACACTATGTCTCTTGAGTTATCACCTATTCATTATAGAGATAATAACAACAATGCACAGCCCGGAGTTCTTACTTTAAAGAGAGTTACTACTCATCACAAAGACACAGCTCAGTATAATGTTGAGGTTAAAAGATACAACAGAACAGTATCGTCAGTAAGAAGCGAAGCGTTTTCTTTTAATGACACAACAGATTTACTTGGTTCGATTAGGATTGAATCTGAGGGAGAATTACTTTCTAAAGTTATGGGTAACGCAGATTCAACTACTATTACTATCAAGAGTGATTTCCCCACACCTTGTAACATTACTGGCTTAGAAGTTATTGCTAACTATCGACCCGGCAATACATCTATTCAGAAATAAGAGGTGACAGATGACAGACTGGATTAGATCTCCTGATTATAAATGGTTTATGAATGCTAAATGGGTAGCTTATGCTTTTGAAAACGCAAAAAATAATTCTACTCAATGGAATTCTTATTACGGTATTTATGGTGAACGTTTTAATATGGCGGGCATTAAAGATATAACTAACCCCAATTACAAAAGAGGATCTGTATCTGGTACCTGTAGTATTTGTGACCTTGTCGGGCGTTGTGGTATGTCAGCTGGTTTAAAAAATATTGCTTGTGAGATGGCACAACAACAATGTGATAATGCAAGATGTCCAGATGAAGACTGTTGGGCTATATGTTTTGAATGGGATTGTGATGAGAATCTTAACGTCTTCCCTGATGAGTGGTTTACAAGTGGTTGTAGTAGCCCTTCTTTTGAACTGCCTTGTGAAATGGGATGCCCTCCTCCACCCTCCGACGATTGTCGAATCACCCTTTGTGGTCTTAATTTCTGTCAATGCGATCCAGTTGCAAACCCGGATGGATGCCCTGACCCATCGGATTGTTCGTTTTGTCTTGGTAGAGACGGGTCATTAGTCCCTTGTTTAGGAGATGACGGAGAAGATAATCCTGAGGCAGTATGTAATCCCTGTAATGGTGGCTGTGATGACGTAGTTGCCTGCCCCTGTGGGCCTACTGGATGTGAGCTTCAAATGGGAGGGGCTTGCCCCCCTGTTTGTTGTGTACCCGGAGAATCAGAATGCTGTCCTTGTGGTGATTACTGGGCACCCTGTGGCATGTGCTGTGATCCCACTGTAGAAGACTGTGGAGGCTGTAGTCCCTATGGTTACCCAGCCCCAGCCTCTTACTGTCGTAGCTGTGAACATTGCAACAATGATCCAACACAACCTCAGTGTTCACCAGATCCAACCCCAGATACACCACATGGTTGTTGCCTATGTGATATTAATAATACATGGTATCCTTGTAATATAGAAGACTACTGCACTCCACCAGAGTGTGATGATTTTTCTTCTAATTGTTATGCTTGCGGCGACAAAAGAATTCCAATCTGGTTTGATTGTGAAGAAGTAAATCCGTGTGCTAATCCCTATGACCCAGATTGTAATCAAACAGGAGACCCTATTGTGTGCTACGAATATAACACAAACGACCCAATTTATTATAATGCATCTAACTTAGGTGCTACAGTTATTATTGAGTATGATAACCCCGTTACAGGCGGAGCTGGATACTCTTACGGAAACGTAGCTACACTGTGTGAAGTCCCTGACCAATTACAGCTGTGCGTTTTTCTAAAAACTTCCGGTGGTTCAGAAACTAAACTGACCTACGAAACAGACTATACTTTAGCAAACGAAAAAGTAATTTTAAATAGTTCAGTAAACACTAGTGGCTTTACAAAGCTATTGCTTAAAAGATGTACAGACGATTCTAAAATGTTTGTTACCTTTAAAGACGGAGCTAAGTTAGGTGCTGATGATGTTAATGCTTCTATGCACCAGCTATTATTCTTGATCCAAGAAAAAGAATTTGCAGCTAACTCATATACTCAGGTATTAAATGCAGCTACTACTAAAGCGTCTATTGATTTCTTTTTAGAATCTACAAAAATTAAGGCAACTGCTATTAATGCATTGAACACCGATGGTGTCTATGCCGCTGGACTTGATGAGTCTATTAGCTTTGTTATCCCTGCTGCTCAAGGTGGTCAAGGTACTACTACTATTACTCTTGACAAAGACAAGGGTAGTAATGCTAGTGGAGCAGCTAACACAATTGTTATTGGTACAATTGGAGCAGCCTCAGCTACAGCCTTGACTTGCGCTGCTGGTACAACGGCTCATGGGCTTACTGAAAAGCAGCACCTTACTCTAACATCTACAGATGGTACAGCTAAAAGATATGTTATTACAGATACTGCTAACGGTGGCGTAGCTACAACAACTGTGCTTAGTGACAGTAGTAACACTGATACAGGTACAGGAACTGCGGGTGCTGCTGAAGATGGTGGTATTGCTGTTGGCTTAAACTTAAGTAGTGCTACTCAACATGATGTACTAACACAGTTTAAGGTAGCTATCGAACATGCTAACGGACACAATGGTAAGATTACTGTAGCTGCTGTTCCTTCAACAGGTGGCGCTGGCTTAAGCGTTGCTCTTACCCAAGCTACTGCTGGCCTTGATGGCAACAAAACTGTAACAGAGGACTTAGCTACTACAATTAACTGTGCTAGCTTCAGTGGTGGTGGTCTTACCGATACTGCTGTAAGAGATCTTCTTGTTAAAGCAATTAACGGAACCCTTGATGGGGTTATTAAAGATGCTACCTCAGGTAACGGAACTAATGGTATCCAAAACGTTACTGCAAGTGCTTCTAGTACTACCCAGATTACTCTAGAAATGGACAAAGCTGGTACTATTGGTAATATTACTAGTGCTGTAGCTGATGCAGATGGCACTACAGGAGATGAGCTTGTCGCAGTCACAGCGTTTACTGGAGGTAAAGACTTTACTTCTACAGAGTTTGATGCCTTTACTTTCCAACTAACAGCGTATGAATCTAGTGGAACTACAACAAAGACATATGTATTTGATGATGATAATAACGGAGCAACAGGAACAACTGATGGCTCTGGTCACGTTCGTATTCAACTTCATAACCTTACATCAATGGCCGAACTTTCTACTGCTATTGAAGCTGCTATTGCTAATGCTAATGGGCATGGTTCTAAATTTACTACACAACGAGCAACATATGATCCGTATGGTAACACTGATGTTACCTACAATAGACTTGTTGTCAAACAAAGTGTAGCAGGAGTAGTTGGTAACTTACAAAACCTAACACATAGTGCAGAGCTTAACGCTAGGATGAACGCTAATGGTGCTGGTCAAGCTAATACAGCATGGAACTTTACTGGTGGGCAGGACAATGACGCTTCAGATCCTATCATCACCTTTGATCCTCCAACATCATTGCCTGTTAACTTTGATTTAAGTGCCGTGCAAGTAAACAGTGTCTTATCATGGGATGGTACTGGTGGGTTTATTGGTTCTTCGCCTACGCAAATCGTACAGCAAGTTCCTGTAGGCAATCACTCAGACATTAGTCTAGGTACTGTATCAACAGGTGACTTCTTATTGTTTGATGGTACTAACTGGACTGACAGGAACCTAGAGACCGAAGTTAAGGCTATTACTAATGTCTTTGACTTTACTGACTGGGTTAGTTATAGTTTAGGCTCAGATTCTACGTTAGATAACTACTATCTTTCTGATTGCGATGGTCTTGTCCAAACCGAGTGGTCTAATGCTGGCACTTGTATTACTAATCTTGATAAGAAACTAGTGCCTAATGCCATTACTTCGTTTGGTATTGGTTATTATGCAGCAGCTGCACAGATTAAAGCACAAACAATTGATGCAACCAGTGACCTAGTAACTAAAATTACTGAACAAGTAAACAGTGTTACTAGTGGTGGTGCTATACACGCTTCCTTGCGATGGGAATTAAGCAGAGCAGAAGGTAGAAGCGGAACTGGATTATCTGCTTACCCAATATCTTACTTTGATATTAGAGACTTTGATTATCTAGATCATGCAGAAGGCACGTCCTCTGCTGGGGAACTAGACGGAGATAATACTCCTAACTCAACTACAACTAATACAGCTTATTATAGAAACTGGCAAAGCATTAGTGGTGATTCTAATAATACACATAAGAACAAGTTGTTTATTAATAACATCAAGAGCTTTGTGTTTGACCCAGAAAAATCTAGGTGTTCTGGCTTTGGTCCTCACTGTATTGATACAAACTGTAATGGTAATATCTTAACAGGAACTCCTCAGAATAAACCTTCAGAAGATAGGTACTTAAATTCTATTAGAAGAGTGATTAATAAAACTGATTGGGATACTGCTCTTAACTATGGTTATGCAAGCTCACATCCACTTAAGGATTATCCAAACGCTACTAATAGTAGCTCAACTCCTACTGTAAAATCATACTTAGACTTTACTAATGAGCTTATCTATCCTATGTATACTTATAATACTCTTAAGCAAACCGACAAAGAAGCTGCTGGTAGTACATCAGAAACAACAAATGGTTGGGTATGGAAGTCAACTAAAAACGTTCCTCTTGTTGTGACTTACTACTTGTCTCACTTATGGGGCAATGGCGTAGGTGCAGCAGAACCAAGTCTATTACAATGGGATGGTAACATTGATGCACTTGGTGATATGGATTTAATGACAGATAATACTAATCCATACAATTCTTCTACTCATGGTGGCGTAACCTATGCTACCAAGACACAAGAAACATTCCTTGGAGCAACAGGAAACAATTGGTTCTATTGGAAGTGGTTGATTCTTGGTAAGGATACTACAGCTGACAGTAATGGTAGTGCCAATGATTCTACAAAGTATAATGAACTGTCACACTTTAATCCATTTAATAAAGCTCACCTTGCATTAGATAGTGACAATAAATATTCGCTACTTCCTGCTGATGGTGAAGATGCTTCTGGTTTCTCTGCTACTAAAGAAGCTTCAAGAGATTCTGCCTATTCGTATTTGATTCCGGCTAACCAAGTATTTAGTAATCTAGCTAATGTTCTTCCTGATCTAAAGGATGAGTATGTCTTTAGTGTACGCTTTAGAACTCCTAAGGTCTCAACACTTGACTGCCCTGACGCAAGTTGCTATCAAGTTAGAGCTGTTATTGAAAAATTCATTGACGGTTCAGCAAACTCAGGTGATACTAGGTCTACTAAAGTTGGCAGTGCATCAAGTGAAAATAACGGACACCATATTTATCCTGAAGACTTTGATGCTAATGTAGTTAAGGTATGGGAATCATATCCTTATGAGGATTTAGATATTGAGATTAGATCTAAGACCGGAGATGGTTTTGATCTAGTGCTTAGTGTTCCTAGGCTTAAACGAATTGGTGTAGTTGATTTATATGCTGATGAATTTGATGGTCCTGACTTTGACTACAGGCATCAAGCACTTAGCTGGCTAGCTGATTATGTTGCAACTGACTTTGATGGTGCAGCTACAGTCAGACAGCCTGATGGCACTAGTGACACTGCTAATGACCCTGCCCAGTTGCAGGCTCTTAAGACAGACAGTATTGCAGCTGTGAGCGTTGAGACAGCAATCCAATTCGTTAGGTTGGGTATCCCATCTAGCGTTAGGGTTGAGTTCTCAGTTACTGATACCCCACAAAAACGTGTCTTCTCAACATAAGGAGTTATAAATGTCACATAGAACAGCATCAACTGTAATTGAAAAGATTTTTACAGCTACTACGTATGAGGTAGACTCAGTAACTTGGGATTCTTATTTATCTTTGATCCCAGAAATGGGTGTCTCCCAACTTAAAGTTTTTTATAGAACTACAGGAGCTACTGAATGGGTATCTTTAACAAAAGTATCATGGAGTGAGACATATAATTCTTCTTCTAATACTGTTAGTCTATCCAATGCAACTTTTACCTCAGGTGGTGCTGAACTTCCTGCTAGTATAAATGCATCTACGCATGAGATTAGGCTGTTAAGAGATACATCAGAAAGTTTGTTTATTAGTTTTAAAAATGGAGCTAAGCTTGATGCAGATGATCTTAATGTAGTAAACTTACAAGCCATTCATCTTATCCAAGAGCTAGATAGTACAGTAGTAACTGATGACGATAACATTTATACTTACATTGCTGCACAATTATCAAACTATTATACTAAAGCAGAAGTTAATAATTTCTTTAGTTCTTTAACGTTACCTAACTGGCAAGCAGATTACCCTTATGTAGTTGGTGATACTGTCCTTCATGATGATCCTAATACAACAGAAACTACTCTTTTAATTTGGTATTCTGGGGTGGATCATACAAGTGAAACAGCTAATCAACCAACAAGCGGCAGTAATATCTGGACTAATGTTGCACCAGACTCTTCGTTAGATAATCTACAATATATTAGAAAAATTCCGGGGATTGATACAACAGAGCTTGCGTGGAATACAATTGAACCGCAAAATGCTAATGCTCAAGCGCTTCATATTAAAGCACATGCTAATCAAGCTGTTGATCTAGTAAAAGTCTTAAGTAATAATAATACGAACCTTCTTAGCTTTGGTTTAATAAGCTCAGCCATTGGTAAACTTCATTTAGATCGTTCTCAACTTCATGTAGATATGGATTCTTACTTTAATCAAACGACTGGAACCAGCACATTTTTTAATTTTACGGGAGTAGAAGAAACTTTTTCTCCTGTTGTGGGGATTAAAGGAAAAGACAGTCAACCCTCTTTCCAAGTTATTGATAAGGACGCTACAGATAACGATAGGAGCAACAATGTATTTACTATTGACGGATCAACTAATGAAACTTTAGTCTGGGAAGACTTTAAGACACGAGGAGATTTAACAGCTTTAAACTCTCCTCACATTGTATTTGGCTCCACAATTAACAAAGATTGTTATGGTTCGTTTGTTGGATTTGGTGGAGGAGTAGCCGTTAGTGACATTAGGTTCTTACGAAGTATAACTTTAGGTACTGTAGATAATTGCTCTAGTAATAACTATACTTCTAGGTTAACTTTTAATGCTGATAGTGGAAATATTACTACTATAGGAACCGCCACTGTCACTGGTACTGTAACCGGAGGTGAGTTTAAAGATGCAACGCTAGCTAATGCTACCTATCTTTCAGCTGATGCTAACGGAGTTATTTCTAAAGAAACAGGAAGTATCCCAGCAACAAACAGATTGTCCCTTGCTATTACAGGATCTAACACAGCACTCAGTGATCGTGATGTTGTTTATTTAGATAATGGCTCAGGGTTATGGACTAAATCTGTAGCATCTGATCCTTCTAAATTATCTATTGGCGTGATTGATGATAAGACTGGATCAAATGGCAACCAATCGTTTAATGTTATTTTCTCTGGTTCTGTTGGTGGTTTCTCAAGCTTAGAAGTAGGAAACTATTGTTGGCTTAGTGGAACTGGCAACATTACACAGACCAGACCTACGTCAGCTGGCGCACTTGTAGACCCTGTTGGTCTTGCAGTATCAGCTACTACTGTATACGTCTTACCCGCTAGACCACACAAGGAACCCACCTAAGGAGAAAACTAATGGCACAGAATATTGATTTAATTGAAATTGTTTCAGCAGCCAGCGGTGGCTGTGGTTGTTCAGCCGGTGATTTTGCTGGGGACTTTATTGCTAAGACTGAAGGTACATTCATTACCTCCTTAAGTTCTACTGGTGGAAAATCTACTTGGGCTTACAGTGGAGACACTGCAACATTTACCTTAGGTACGTTATCTTCTACAGATGTAGCAACACTTACAGTTCAAGGGTCTACTGATGCAGACGCTATTATATATGTAAAAAGTAATGATGGTTCTGCTACAACTATTACCCCTACTGCTATTGCTTGCGAGACATTAGCTATTTCTGGTGCTGCACTCACAGGTGCTTTAACTGTATCAGGAAACCTAGAACCTACTTCAAACTCAACAGATGGAAGTGATGGATTATATCTAGGTGCTACTAATAAAAAATGGAGAAAAATTTGGACTAGGGATTTAGAAGTAGAAGGTGTGTTTACTGTAGCTAACTTAACTTTATCAGGAAACCTTGTAGTCAATGGAGACACTACTTTAGGTAATGCAGCAAGTGATACTATTCTTGTTACAGGTACAGCTGAGTTTACACAATCAGCCGAGTTTAATGGTGGTATTAACTGCGATGGTACACTAGCTATGGAAAGTAATGCTGTATCAGCTACAAACTGGGGCATTGCTTCCAACGGTAATGTTACTACATCAGGAACAGTAATTAGCTCAAGTGAAACTGCGTCTAACTTTCAAAAGCTTATTGTAAATGATGCACCAACTTCAAACAAACACGCAGTTAGAAAAACAGATGTTGATTTAGATACAGACGGTACATTTCAAATGGCTAGCGTTGTAGTTTCTGGTGGGTTTATTACTGGGGTGTCTGCAACCACAGTGGCTAACATGTTAGATCACGCAGAGCCAAACCATGCTACCACTAGGATTGATGGTACATCCCCTTCTAGTGGCAATGAGTCTGATGCCATTCATCCTTACATGGTAGGCGCTGTTGATAGAGAAAAACCTGTAGTAAAAGGCCAATTAGCTTTAACTTATAATGGAAACAATGGCTCTAATGATAACTATAGATACCCCGGAGAAACAAACGCACAGTCTGCACCGTATTTCAAAGTGATTGAAGCCACTGCAAATCCCGCAGATGAGTCCGGTCCTCCTAATCAAATTATTTTTAGAAAGAGGACGTAATGGGTGCAGAAGATGAAAACAGACTATGGATTAGAGACAACAGTGGCAATCCTGTAGAAGTTGATGGCGTGTGGGCTAGAGATTTTAGCGGAAAAGCTTTTGAGATTGGTGAAATTTGGATTAGAGATCTTACTGGCACGCCGGTTCAAGTCTACCCTCATCTTCCCGGTGCTGATAATCCCCAAGACGGAGCTATCTGGAGACAAGATCACTACTGTGAGTGGTGTCAGTTTAATAATCCCGGTACTTCTAATTATCCTCAGTGGTATACACAAGGATCTTTTGTTGCTTTGCCTGACTTGATTGAAAAAGGAGAAGGACTAAACAAATCATTGTGGTTCTTTACAAACTATGGACAAGACCCACAAAGTTTTGCAACAGAATATACAAGATATAACTGGGTTCAACCCGGAGCAAGTGCAACAAATGATAACGGAGAATACCCTCTTAATAAATTAGAGTGGGGTTCATGGGGTACAATTATTAGAAGAGTACCTAACATTAACAGCCTAACTGAGTCTGCTAGTAATTTTATTGAAAGAATTTGGGTTCGTCCAGCTACTATAAATTCTATAGACAAATCAGGTGGGTGGGATTCTGCTACAAATGCTATAGTGTGGGATCAAGAAGTAGAAGAAATAGAAGATGTCCAATCTATTGACATAGACAGGGCACTCAATATTAATAGGCTATCAAATACCTTAGAGTATTTTGAGTTTGAGTCCCAAGGAAACAAGGGAGTAGAGAACCAATTACCTTCTTTTAACCTACCAAACTCTTGTCAACAAACAGGAGATATCTTAGGTTATTTTAATATGAGAGGAGCAGAGTCGTTTTCAGATCTTATTAAACCTATTCAATTTAGAAGTGATGTAGATTTTAATCGAGGATCATACACTTCTGTAAACAATACAAATACTGTGCCTCATGTTAAACTAGATAACTCTAGTTCTCCAGCAGATAGAACAGCTAAGTGGGTTGTTATTACTAATACTAGTTGGAATACTAGTGTAGCGGCAAATAGTACTAACAATAGAGGATATTGTGGTCAAAGCTCTAATGCTTCTATTTGGGCTAGAAACTTTCCATGTAACAGAAACAAAGATGTTGCTAATGAATACTCAACACACAAAGAAATTATTGTAGCCTTAGTAGCTAACAAGACAAACGGTACTGGATCGGCTTACGATTTTGCTGCAAACTATAATGGAGATGCAGATGACGCTAACTTCTTTGCTGAATCTAATGGGTCAAGTGCTTCTGATAGATGGCACACATGGGATGGTGATGGTCAAGTATTTTTATTTGTAAGATACAGAACATCTTGTTTTGGTAAATATCACACCAGCGCAAACCCATTTATTAATGAAGCTTCTGATTGGGAAACTCCAGAACCAGTAATAAAAGAATTTTGGATTCAGCCTAAGGCATGGAAATATGTAAATGGTACTGGATTAGAATGGAATGCTTCGGATAGTAATGATGCTACTCAAGATAAATTTATTGGTATGGTTCTTGATACTATTCCAACTACTTATTCAGATGTTTGTAGCGGATATGCGAGACTTAACCCAGAAAAAGCTGCATTCAATCTACCAAAATATTTCTTTTGGAATGTGCCACTAGATAAATGTGATTCTAGTTTTCCTCCGGGTGGAACTGCATTAGTTGGTTTTGATTCTATTGATTCTACTGGTATGCCAACTAACAAATGGTGTTGGGGTACTTCAATAGGAAGCGAAGGATGGTCTGGTAGTACAGGTAGACAAGATTTAATTGGTGCTGGTGTTTATTCATGGGAAAGTGGATTTAATCCTGACCCAGCTGCAAATCAATACTTAGCGCCTGATGCATCTTATGAATTTAAATTACTTCAGTTTAATAAAGATTGGTCCTCAATGGATGGGTTCCCTTATGGGGTAGGCCATGCATGGGGTGGTGATATTTTATCTCCCGGTCCTTGGTGCCCTTGTACAGTATCAGGAGCTTATGATGATGATAGCGGACCGAGCGGTACTGATCCTCTTGACCCTGGTTGGAGCAACACAAATCACCATGGTCATGCTCAGTCCCCTTGTCCCTGCGGTGAAAATGGTAATGACGATTGGCAAACGGTCGGTGGCATTAATCTTCTTTATCCTAATAATTCTAACATGTGTTGCACACCCACGGCCCAGCCTACTAGTGTGTATATGATTAGAATGACAGAAGCAAACCAAGACTGGTCTGAATCTGATTGGGCAACTTACAGTAACTCCGCAGCTAATATTATTTGGAGCAATTGCTCTAACGATCAAGGCTATCAATGTACATCTTGTGGTCAAGTTGAACCGTTCTGTGGTAATTGGTGGGAGTACCACCCCGGAGCTTGGCATACTCCTGATGCTGGGGTCTCTGGTTGTTCTGGTGGTGGTGTTGCTATTGGATGTGCTATAGAAGCAGAATGGGATGATTTTGATTGGTGTTTTACACCTCCAGAAGAATGGGGCGAAGGACACCCCGGATGGAATTGTGAATGTATTTGTGCAGCATTCTCTGAAGCGAAGTACGAAGGCTATGACGATAATGGTGGAACATGTGAAACCAGAGCAAAAGCATTGTATGCCGCTTCTCCGTGTGATTGTACAACAGTAGCAGGTGGTGTCTTTAATAGTTCCACTGCGTGGTTAAGATAAAGGAGAAGGATATGAAGAAAGATAGTTTAAATCCTGTATTACAGGTACTACAAATCCTTGTCCTAGCAATAGGATTAGCAGGAGTATTTATTAGGCTAGGAGAAAGCCAAGCAAAGATTGAATATAATCACGCTGAATTAATTGAACTTAAAGAAATTGCTAGAGATTTAGTTGGTTCTCAATTAGAGTTCGCAGCTACTGATGCAAGGCTGGAGGAGAGAATTGAAGGTTTACGTATTAGGCTTGGTGTTCTTGAGTCTGGGCGTTAGTTGCTCAAGCGTAGAAAAAATTAGTAATAATACCATGGAAATTGCACGCACTGCACACAGCAGTCAGAGTCGTTTTGATAGTATTAATGAAGAAGCCCGAGTAACCGGGTATGTTGATGTGAATAAAATTCAAGTTGAAGCCAGTGAGGGATCCAAGGAACAAGCCTACATCGTAAGTCTAGCCGAGGAGGTGATCCAAGAAATTCCCAATGTTGAAGATAGTGTCCCTTGGTGGGCTGGCTTAATCAAATGGGGTTTTATTAGTACATCTGTTATTGGAGTTTTTGTTATTCTTTGGTATTTAGGATTAGGTTATCCTATCAAAGCACTAATGAGAACATTCAGTTCGTTTATACCAACTCCTAAAAAGGAGTCGGCAAAGTTACTATTGCAAGCACAAGATCCAAACAAAGAGACTACCTATCGAGAAGCGGTGGCAGTCATGCGGGCAACCGATAAGGATTTTAATGCTGCATACAAAAAACAAATGAAGGAGTCTAAATGATTTTAGCAAGTATTAGCGGTTTCCTAGGAAGCCTTTGGTTTGCTGGCCTAATGGCACTAGCAGGTTACATTGGTGGTTGTATTATTCCAATCTCTAAAATTAAAGAAGTGATTTCCAAGTGAGTAAAGTAAAACAACTAAATGAAATGTTACTGGATGCGCTTGCTCGGGATCTAAGGGATCCCGACAAGTGTGGTCCAGGTTTATACACAGTGGTACGCGGTATTGTTAATGACAATAGAGAAGAAGCTGATAGTATTCCTAATGAAGCACTGCAAAAAGTGAAGGAAGCTATGGCTGAATCCGCACCATTTAAAATTAAAGAAGCAACTTACTAGTAGGTGACATATGATTCCAACTGAAGAGGTCTTAAATGATTTTCGTAATCATGTATATTTTTGTATGAAGTATCTGGGACTAGGCGAACCAACCCCAATGCAATATGAGATTGCAAGACAGCTTCAAGAGGGACCAAATGATCTTATCTTGGCAGCTGGCCGTGGTACGGGTAAATCTACCCTCACGGCTATGTTTGCCTCTTGGTTTATGCTGGTTAATCCAGACAAAACCGTGCTTGTCCTATCAGCAACTCAACAGAAAGCTATTGAGTTTGTATCTCAGACCAGAAAGATCCTTAGTGTTGTACCTTATTGCAACCACATGATCCCTAATGAGCATACTAAAGACTCAGCTCTTGGTTTTAATCACAATGTAAGGACAACCTTTACTCAGGACATGTCTTGTACAGCTCGTGGCTCTACGTCACAGATTACAGGGCTGCACTCTGATCTAGTTATTTGTGATGATGTAGAAATCTCTACCAATACACAAACTGTTGAAGCAAGAGAGAATCTTTTGCATAAGTTGACAGAGTTAGAGTCCGTAAGAAACAAGGGATCTAGGGTTTTGTTCTTAGGTACACCTCACTCTGCTGAATCTATCTACACAACATTAAAATCATCCTATCCTATTGTAAAATACCCAGCTATGATGCCGGATATTTCTCTTCCGGGTGAGGCTGAAGGCATTGCTGATTGGATTTGGGAATTAAACTTTGAAGCAGGCGAATCTACACAGCCTGAACGGTTTGATAAAGAAATGTTATTAGAAAGAAAAGCTAAGATTGGTCCAAAAGCATTTGCTTTGCAGTACATGCTAGACACTACCCTGTCTGACACAGATAAATACCCATTAAAGCTATCTGATCTTGTAGTAATAGATGTAGATGTTAGCTCAGCACCTGAAAAAATTGTATGGCAAGGGCAAAACTCTAATAAAAAGATGCCTAGCTGGGGATTATCAGGTGATATGATCATGGAACCTATGTTTGTTTCTCAAGAATACTTAGATTATCAGCATAGACATATGGTTATTGACCCATCAGGCCGTGGTGCAGACGAAACAGCTGTATGTGTAGCCTCTTCAGCGGGTGGTATGATCTATATTCACGAGCTAACAGGGTGGGACGGTGGTTACAGTGACGTAACGCTTAATAAGATTGCTAAAATGTGCGTTGAGTACAACATCAATCTTGTACGCATTGAATCTAACTTTGGTGATGGTCTTTTCTCTAAAGTTATTACACCTATATTACTAGAAACCTGTGGCAGAGTAGGCATTGAGGAGTTCAGAGTAACAGGACGCAAAGAAACTAGAATGCTTTCTACGCTAGAGCCTGTGATGGCTCAGCATCGCCTTTGTTGGGACCGTCGTGTAGCTAAAGATGAGAAGAACCAAATGCAATTGACACGCCTTACAGACCTAAGAGGATGCCTTAAGCATGACGATAGGGTTGATGCATTGGCTTCAGCAGTAGAGTTCTATAAAGATCTTATGGTACTAAGTACTGATAAGGCGGTTGAGATGCGGAAGCAAAGTAACTGGGAAGAAGAAGTTAAAGAATGGGCTAATGATTTTAGGGCAGGTAATTATGTATCACACAGTGGTGCAATAAAAGAAACCCCTAAGAAAAAATCTAAACGTAATCAGTGGGGGTGGTAATGATTGGTATAACAGGCATTGGACCTAGGGTAGGTACTTCTTATATTCTTCAAGAAGCCATTAAACAAAATATCCCTATTGCAGCAGACAATAAATTTATTCCGTGGATACATGTAGAAGAACAAAATCCTGCTGGGTATTGGGAAGTAGATCCGTTGGAAGTAAACAACGGCATTCATACGGACAAATACAAAGGGCGTTTATTAAAGCTATGGAGTCATGTATTATTACAAACACCATCGCATTTAGTTAAAAGAGTATTGTTTATTGAAAGAAAAAACAAGAAAGCACAGAGAGAAAGCATTTTGCGTACACTAGCATTAGAAGAAGAACAGCTTGGTGTCAAAACAAATTTAACTGCCGACTCTGTACTACAAGAGCATACATTAAATATTTTTAATTGGCTTAAAACAAAACCATCTTCTGCAATTAAAATTGTATACACAGAAGAACTAACAGAAAGATTAGATGAGATATTTAATTTTATAAAAGGAGAAGATTAATGGGTATTTTAGCAGGATTAGCTGTAGCAGGTGTTGCCTCTGGAGTTATGTCAGGTATTGCTGGTTCAAATGCAGCAGCCGCTCGTAACAGAGCTAACACACAGGCTTGGATGGAGGGCGAATTACAAAAAGGCGTAGAGAACGGAAGACAAATGTTCCAAGCTGTCCACCAAGAGATGAAGCAAGCTGAACGCAATCGTGCTATTATGAAATCAGCCTATCTGTTCCAAGATGAATCACTTGTAGCATTACAAAAGCAAACAAGATTTCAAAACAATGCTCTTAATAGATCTACCATGCAAGCAAAAGGTGCTATCACAGCTAACATGGCAGGCGGAGGCACACAAAAAGCTATGCTTATGTCATCAACTCTTAATGCTTTAGACAACACAATGCAGATCGAAGAGAACGAACGACAGTCTATAAGAAATATTAGCCGACAAACATCTTCCATGATGTCACGTATGACTAATAATGTATTTATTCCAAATCAAATGGGTTCGGCTGCTAAACCTCAGATGGAAGATACCGTAATGCCACTTATTGGTGGTGTTGTTAGTGGCGCAGCTCAAGGGCTGGGTGGATATACAGCAGGCGTAAGCGCAGGTCTAGGCCCAGCGTAATTAAGGAGATACTAAATGCCAATTAACCCCGGATGGATGAATCCAGAACCAGTTAAACCCAATACCCAAGTTGCACCAGAATCTTTTTCACCTAAAGGTCAACCCGGACAGGTCTCTGGAGGACAAGTCCGATTAGGCAGACAGTTTACTGCTGCTCGTGTGGATCCTAGTGCAGCAATGTTT
>Ga0209337_1000271_pt1 | contig 41288 bp, 52 predicted proteins | sample LinPmetageLP53_FD_184044 | JGI IMG/M metagenome (GOLD analysis project Ga0209337, IMG submission 184044) | Marine viral communities from the Pacific Ocean - LP-53 (SPAdes) (version 2) | ecosystem: Environmental > Aquatic > Marine > Oceanic | place: Pacific Ocean | collected 2010-02-08
CAAGACTTTTTCTTTAGTCCCCGAATTTATGCAAGCTGCAAATGATGTATTAAGTCAGGATTTACCAGCAGATGCAAGAAGAAGAGTAACAAAAGAGAGTGTTATAGGTACAGTATTAGGAGGTAGCTTAGGCATATTATCGTATGGTACAGGGTTAGTAAAAGGGGAGGCTATTAATGCGGCTCAGAGGCTAGAAATTGGAGCAGCTGGGTTTATTAGCGAGGTTTTCTTATTTACAGCAGGTGATTCATACCTAAGAGGCGAGTCTGTTACTTGGGAGAAGTTTGAACACGCAGCTTTTACAGTAGGCGGATTAAAAGTAGGTGGCGGATTTAGAGGAGCCATAATGAAAGGCAAGGCTCCATTTGCAGAAGATGCGAGAGATATAGGCGAGGTTTCAAAAATAGGATTGAAAAAAGTAGGTGTTGATGTAGATAAAATTTTAGAAAAAACAGAGATTACCATTGAGCTAACACCTGAAGAGTTGGAATCATTGCTTACAGCGGGTAGTTTTACTCCAGAAACAGCAGCTGAAATAGGCTATTTTACTACCGAGGCTGCTGGTGATTATCTAAAAGGTTTATCTGGACCAGAAAGGTCGAAGCTAATTAAAAACAAAAAAATCCCAGTTACATTAAAAGAAAAGATAGTTGAAATTGTTACAGGAAAACGACCAGAATTCTTACAGAAGATATCAGGCGTTAAGACAACAGAAAATTCAGATGGCACAGGCTCTGTTACTATCCTTAATGAAAGAGGCGAGGTATTACAAATAGAGCAGTTTTCAAGTTCATCACGAGCTAAGGATGTAGGTACTCGTATATGGCAGAATATAGAAACAGCTAAGAAGTTTGCAGACCTTGCTGGGCTTCCAATAGAAAAACGTGGGGCTCTTGAAAACAAAATGAGTGCTAGGAATCTTGTTTCTTCTAAGGTTAGTGAAGCAATGATTACCCTTCCAGAGTTTAGAAGCGCAGACCAGAAAAAGCTTGTAGCACAGTTTGATGAAATATCAGAGCAGTTTGTAGAGCGAGAAGCTAAAAAGGTAGCAGAGGCAGAAGCTAAAGAGCCTACAGAGGAGGTTACAGAAAAGGTTACAGAAGAGGTAGCGCCTAAAGAGGATGTTGTAGAAAAGGTGGATGTAGAAAAACCTGCACCAACTGGTAAGGCAGCGGTGCCGAAAGACGCAGCCGATTTGCCAAGAGATATAATCGATGTGTATAGCGAGGGGGGTGTTCAGGATTTACAAAAAGAGTTTCCTGATATCGATACAGATGCGGTAGCTCCAATACTGGATAATCTTTTTGCTGAATATGATGCTGGGGAAAAAAGCGGTGAGGGAGTTCGTTATGAAGTTTTGAAATCAATAAAAAAAGAAGCAGAAAAGATTGGTTATACGTTTGAGATTCAAATATCCGACGGAAGGAGCTCCCCGTTTTTTTACTTTAGAAAAAAAGATATTCCAATTAATCAAATTGAGTTGAGGAAAGAGAGGGATTTGAGGGAAAGTGAAAGAAAAAATGAGGAAAGAAAAAAGAAAAATATAAAAGAAGCTGAAAAGCTGACTTCTGAAAGCAGAATACTGGAGGGCGAACTTCGAAGTAAAATAATAAAAGGCGAGGGTGGCAAGTTTAAAAAAGACGATTTAAAGGTATTTGAAGATGAGGCAAAACTGAGCGATAAGGAGTTTTTTAAAAAGGTTTTTGAACGTCAGTTAAGAGCAACTGAGTTATCATTTGGTAAAACAGGAGTTACGAGGCAGCAGTTGACTAACGAAATAGCTCCCTTGGAAAATATATTATATTCAGACAGAAAGGATATAGTTGATTTTTATGAAAAATACCCATTAGTAATGTACAGTAGGATGCGAGAGCTTCAAGCATTGTATTCAATTTTGGCTAACAGGGAAGTGGTTATGCATTACGAGAACATAGATATTGATAATCCTAAAGAGTATCAGCGTTTGTCGCCTATGTATGATAGATTAGAGAAAGCTCGAATGGTGTGGGATAAGAGAAAAGTGGATGCTGCAACAAGGGAGGATTACGAAAGAGCCGAAATATATAGGAAGCTATCGGATACCATAAAAAAGGGAATCGATAAGGCTTTTAATGCAGTTCTGTTTAAAAAGGATTTGAATAAAATCCTAAAAAAGCTCGATATAGAGCCAATAAAAGGGCAGGTAGTTGGAGATAAAGATGTGTTATACCAGAAGCAAGATACAGAATTAGATAAGTATTGGGGAGGTTTATTAAGAGGACAACCTGAATCGCAAAGAAGAGTTACTGTAAGAAACTATAGTTCTGCTGGCGCAGAAGCAGCGAGGTTGAGAGCTATAGATATGCTGGGCGAAAAAAATGTAGGCGAAATACAGCAGACACGGGATATGCGAGGGCAGTCTGAGTTTATATTTTCAGCTACAAAACCAGAGGTAGCACCTACACCAGAGGCAGAGCCTACGTTGAAAGGTATGGTTCCTTACGAGAACATACGTTCAAAGAAAGATTTAGCAGTTGCACTGGAGGATATCTTCAACATTTCTAAAGAAAAAGCACAAGCCGATGCTGAAATATTCGATTCCGTAGCAGAAACGTGGGCATCGAAAAGACCAGGAAAAACAAAAGAAGATTGGTATAAAGAGAAGATAGCACAAATACGACAAGGCTTAATAGGGGGCGAGGAGATATTATATCAGGAAGTAGGACCAGGCTTAGATATTTACGAAACTGCAACAAAAGCATTAGCTAAGATAAAACAAAACAAAGCTACATCTCAGCAGTGGAAGAGTATGCTTTTAAAGAATGGTGCAAAAAAATCTGAAATGGATTTCATTGGGCTAACTGACTTCCTACTTGACAATCCTAAGCTTACTAAAGAGCAAATATCCGAGTTCTTGAGCGAGAACAAGCTAGAGGTTATAGAGGTATTGAAAAGCGGCACGCCAAATAAAGATAAAAGAGAACTAGATAAAACTGTAGGCGAGATAGAGGAGCTGACTGCTACAGAGATACCAAACCTCTTAGAAGAACTGGATGCAGAGTATCCATACACCCCCTTTAGTGACGTAGCTTCGACTATAGCAGACTCCTTCGATAAGACTCAGGTGCTTACGAGCGACCCTCTTCCTGGAGAAAAAGCTTTTAAAATTGATTTTGTTAAAAGAGCTATAACCGCTGAAGACAAAGCACTTAGAGTACGCGAGATGGAAAAGCTTTCAAAAAACCTGGGGTATGAAAACATAGATGATTTCATTAAAGATTCTATGATATCTTATTTGGAAAATAAAAAAGCAAGGTCAGAGGAGGCTTTCGACACTGCGAATCGGCTTGGATATTTACAAGAAGTAAAAAATGAAGGAGCAAAAGAAATAGCATTAGTAGACTATATAAGAAGCCTTCTTCCTAAAGATTATAAAATAAAACTTGAACGTAGACCTGTAGTTCACGATGGCGGTGCTAAACTTATTAGCAATATTAAAAGTAGTCTAAGGACAACATACAACGAAGAAAAGGTTACAAGCGCAGACCAGCTATTAGGAAAAGGAAAAGTTTTTTCGCCTGAGTTTAGGGAGGATGTTTTAAGAGAGCTCGATAAAGCTTTAAGGAGGAGTTCTTTAGCAACACAGCAAAACTGGGAGATAAATACATTTATAAATGATAACAAGCCCCCAACCAAAGATATGTTTAAAGTCCCAGAAGCGGATGATATGGAAGCGATGGGTGCAAAATTAAATTTAGCAGGGAAGGAACTTGCACCATATGAAAAATATATAGATTGGTCTGAAAAAGGAGAAGACGGAAAACCAGGGGTATTCAAGTATCTATCAAGTGTAGGAACGAAGGATAAAATCGGTATGGAACGAGAGATGGGTCTTAGCAGCACTTCGGAATTAGTTATTGATGCCTTTGAGAAACTAAAAAAAGCACAAGAAACAAAAAGGGAGTTGCGAAAAAAAATAGGGGAAGATAATCTAGGCGAAGATGCTAGGTTTGGAGCCTATTCATTAGCAGGTGGCAAGAAATATCGAGAAATGCTTTTCTTGACACCACGCCCAAAACAAAAAAGTGTACCTAACGTGCATTGGACTGAAGATAACGTTATGGCACATATGCGTTGGGATGAAAGGTCGGATATAGAAAGAAACAGGGTAATGCACATTGGTGAGATTCAAAGCGATTGGATGAATCGGGGAAAGGCTGGAGGCTTTAAGCTAACGACAGAAGAAAATAGGGAAAGGACTTTAATAATTCGTGAAAGTGAAAAAGAAATAGAGCGGATAATATACAACGAGGCTTTATATGCGAAAGGCAAGAAACTCGAAGAAGTGCAAAAAAGACTAAGCGACTTGAGGGAATTGGTATCTAATTTGCGTGAATCGACAATGAGTGACGGGGATACACCACGTTTGGCTTTTCATAAGGACTGGTATGTGGTTGTATTGCAACGAGCAATAAAATATGCTGCAGATAATGGCTTCGATAGGGTAACGTGGGATGAAGGAATAACGGAAGCTATACGTAGTGGTGGAGGCAGAGACGATAACCCTATTTTAACAAGAGTTAAGGTAATGCTTGGAGATGATGGAAACTTATCGGTATCTTATAAAAAGGCAGATAGAGAAACTGGGGTTACTGAGCCAGATGATATGGAGCTACTTGGATTTGATAAAGAAACACAATCAGCAGAGCCAAGGACAAGTATGGTTTTTAAAGATACCCCAGAGCTCGAAAAAACTTTTGGAAAGAAAGCAGTTAAGCAGATAATCAATGAGCTCCGTTCCCAAGCAGCAAAAAGAGGGGAATGGATAACAGTAGAGCTAGATGAGCCTACAATGATAGGATGGGAGACAAGACGAAACTTCTATGATGTTATTCTACCAAGTGCTGCAAAAAAGATAGGCAAAAAGTTTAATTCCAGAACAGGTAAAACTGAAGTGCTTACAGGTACAAAAAGGGGTAGGGAAAGTATGGGTAGGGGTTTCTGGTTTAAGCATAAAGAAGGCACAGCACCTGCACACTATATAGATATAACACCTCAAGTAAAAGAGTACTATAGCTCAAGCAAGCTGTTAAGGCAAGACAAAAAAGCTGCAATAACTTTCGATAAAGAAGGAAAGGCTATTATATCTGCGCTTACAAATCCTAATTTTGTTTCCCCATTACACGAGCTGGTTCATATGTTTGATTCGGATTTAAATATAAGGGATGCACAAAATGTATTAGATTGGGCAAAAGAAAAAACGTGGAATATTAATACAAGAGAGAGGTTTGCCAGGGCTTTTGAATTGTATTTAGAAGAAGGGAAAGCTCCGAATGCAAAATTGAAAAGTGTATTTGAGAAGTTTAAAACTTGGCTTAAGGATGTATATAAAGGTGTAATTCGCTACCTTGGTAAAGATGTTAAGCTTACTGATACAATAAGAGATATATTCGATAGGGTATTAACGCCAGAAGAAAAAGGAAGGATATCTGAAAAGATAGAAGATGTAGTAGAGGGCTTCGGTGGATTGAAAAGATTCGCCCAAAAAGGAGAAAAAGGACCACTATTCCAAGATGGAGGAAAGAAGCTTACTGCCTTTCAGTTAAAAAAAGCAATGATAAAAACTGTTGCTGAAAGAGCAGAGCGGGTAGCAAAAGAATCTGGGATTCGAGATAAGAAAGACCTTATTGAAGCCCTGAAGAAAGAATATCCAGGCAACTCTAATGTTAATAAAGGAATGAGAATCTTTATTGATACCAACCAGGATGTTATAATTAAAAAAATGGGGAAGGTTAGTGTCGATATACCTGAAAAAAAGGTAACAGAAGAAGAGGCAAGAACCATTAATTTTCTTAGAACATTAGATGCTTTCGAGTATGGGGTTCCAATAGAAGATATAAAAGCAGGGAAGCTAGAAGTTAATCTTCCATCTTTTAAAGCGGCTCGTACCTTTAAGGCGAAAAAAGCAAAAGCAAAATCAGAAAAATTGCAATCAGAGTTTGATAAGCTACAAAAAGAAGCGGGATTACCAATAAAAGAAATAGATGCAATAAAAAATAAAAAAGCCAAAGACAGGACAGCTGCTGAAAAGAAAAAGCTTAATCAGTATAGTAACTTTGTAGATAGAAAAAGACCAAAAGAGATTAGGAGAGAGATACGGGAACAGCAGAATATAATAATAAATGAGAATTCGAGCAGCGTAAAGCAATCCTTAAAAGACACATTTAATAACAAGGTTAGCAAAGCAATAGAGACTATGGAATCCCAGATAGCAAAAGGGGAAGATGTTAATCTTGATATGTTAAGTGCTAATAGAATAGCAAAAGCCGTAATGGCAGTTGTGGGGGATATAAATTATGCAATAGATTCGGCTGCAAGTTTCTTAAAAGGGTTAGATAAAAATAGGAATGACAAAAAAGTTACGCCTGCCAAGCTAAAAGATATCGTACTAGAAGAGCTTGGTTTTGATAAAGAAAAAGATAGGTTAAGGCAAGCATTAGGTATAGAAGATAAAAACCGTTCAGAGATAGGCGAGTTGTTTGATATGCTCGATAATGAGTTAGGCAATGTTCCAAAAGGCACAGACCTTGGCAATATAAAAACAAGAATTATAGAGTTTGCTAGTAAAAAATCTGTTGAATTCAAAGCTACGAACCTAAGAAAAAAAGAACTTGCAAGCTTAATATCTAAGTTGAAAAAAGCAAAAACCCCAGATTCACTTAGAGAATCTATGGAGGACTTAAAAGAGCTTATGAAGAAGATAGCTGCAAGGAACATATACCAAAACCTTGATAAGCTACACGCAAAAGCTAAGAAAAATTATAAGAAAAATAAGTTTCTTGATTCATCTGGCTTTCAGAATGACGTGAGAGAGTTCTTGTTATTAAAGGCATCAGATATACCTACAGAAATGCTGTTTAATTATATGGATGTGTTATCAGAGCTAAGCGTATCTGATAGGCTTCCTGTAACTACAGCATCAAAAGTTCAAAATTTTAACCTGGCTACCGCAGCAGTCAGAGAGAAAAAACTACAGGAAATGGCTCTCGATGCCTTAGAGGCGGCAGAAGCAAAAGAAGGTAAAGAAAGTGAAACTCAAGAAAAGTTAAAGGCTGTTCTAAAGGAGGAGGCAGATATTAAAATAACAAACCTAGATGTTGATAAGTCGATGTTAAGCAAGATGGGTAGGGATATTTATGATGATATAAAAAGCATAACCTTTGATGAAATGAAAGAGCTTAGTACGGGACAGCTTAAGGTTTTAAATAATGGATTAACTCTTTTGGGTCAAGGTCGTTTAGCGCCAAAGCTTGTAACAGATGTATTAGATAAGGTTATTATTCCTAATAGAATTGCCAAGGATGCAAAAAAGGGAATGGCTGGTTACATAAAAGATGAAGCAGGGATAAGCAAGACTTTTGCTAGCGATATTTTTGATTACTTCAATGGTTTAGCCGAGCCTACTATTGAGAACAAAGAGAAGCTAGCTAGTACTCTAAGTAGATTATCCCCAGATTTATTAGATAAGTATTTTAGAAATGCTAATGGAGCTCTTTTTTCAAGTATCTATAAGCCACTCGAAGCAGCACATAATGAAGTTCAGCAATTCACGGATAAAGAGGGTAGTGAAATAAGGATAGCATATAGAGATTTAGCCAGCCCATTAATAAGAAAAATGGGTAAAATATCCCCAAGAGTTTTTGGTGGGCTAAAAAGTAGAACTCGCTCCAATATAAAAATCGATATGCTGATGAAGCAAATTGAGTTTGAAGCAGAGGGTGGCGAAGGGAATGTTTTTAGAAAAATATTTGGAGAAGAAGGCGGAGATACAGGACTTGCTATAAGTAAGTATCGTGGCTCAGAGGCAGAAGCTTTACTTTTAAAAGATGTCTATGAAAAACTACCAAGAAAAAATGGGGATGTAGATTGGAAAACTGTTGAAAGCAGCTTAAGTAAGGGAGAGAAAAAGCTTATAGGTATACTAAGAAACATTTTCGATAACGAGTTGCTTGAAAAAGCAATAGATGCCAATCTATATGGAAGGGGAGAGCCCTTAAAGAGGATTTCTATGTATAGCCCTAGAAGAAGAATGGAGACAGGGGATGCTGGAAAACAGGCAACAGGAGAAGAGCAGTTAAAAGAAATACTAGGAGAAGCATCGTATGAGACGCCAGTAAAAAGCACTAAGGCTTCAGCAACTTATGAAAGAAAAAAAGGGGAAGAGACACCTTCAAGATGGCTGGATATAGATGCGATATCTAATGCTCACAGGGCTATATTCCAAATAAATAGAGATTATTTCTTGGGAAGAGTTATAAAGCAAACATTCAATGCACTTGATATATTAGAAAAAGGAAGCGGTAAAGATACCGCAGAGCAAAGAATCTATTCGCAATTAAAAGAATCCCTAAGGGCTACCTTGAAAGGGGAGTTTTCTGTAAGTGGTACTTTAGGAGAAAGAAGGCTTTCACAACTAATTAAAACAAGGGCAAGACACATAGCCCTTGCACGCCCTTTAAGACCTATCATAGAGGCGGGAACTAACCTTACAAGAATTGTAACGCACCCAGAGATATCTAATATGGAAGCCCTAAAAGCACTTGGGGAATTGACAGATAAAAATAAAAGAACAGAGTTTAACGCTATTTTGGCTGAAATAAAAAGCCCTGTACTTAGAAGGATAGGAACTTATACTGGCGAAACAGATGCGTCGAAAATAGAAAGCGGGCTACAGTACATTAAGGAGCAAGGAGTTAAGCCAACTACGAGAAAAGTTCTGCCAGTTTTAGAAGGTAGCGGAACAAAAACAAGATTAGCAAAAGGAGCAGGTCAAGAAATAAAGGAAAGAGTTTTAGATTTTATGCAGTTGTCTACTATGAATCAATTAGGGGAGGCTGTTAATTCTACTATAATTAGAGCAGGGGATGCTCATACTGTAAGAATGGCTTGGCTAGGTGCTTTAAAAACAGAGTATAAAAAACAAACAGGCAAAGATGTAACTATAGATACATTTAAAAATGAAATGAAAAACAACCCTACTGCTATGAAGCAAGCAGTTGATGTAGCAGAAAGAGTAGCCGCAGAGACACATATAGGCTCATCCCCTTTATCTCAGCCTACAATTATGAAGCGTGGCACTGAAGTAGGGAAAGGCAAATGGGGAAAAAGCGATACCTTTAAGGAGTTAAATTATTTTTTAGGCTCGTTTGGACTTCACGAAAGTATGAGGTTTTCTGTATTGCTACGTGACTTTGTAAAGGGAGGCAGTAAATCTTCTAGGGCAGAGTCGGCTTGGCAAATGGGCGGTATGATTGGAGGAAATATGTTTTATCTGTTTGGTACTCAGATTTTATTAAATGCTGCACTCGTAGGTGTGCTGAAGTTTTTTGGAAAGGAAGAAAGCGAATGGTCGAAAGATTATTCTAAAAGGCTATCTAAGCAAATAGAAAGTGGCGAGTATTGGGTAAAAAACTTTTCTATGGCAACTCTTCAGCTTTTAATAGGTAAGTATGGTACGGTATACAGATACCCTCTTGCTATAATAGCAGAACATATGAACAAGCTTAGGTACGAGAAAGGTTTAACTTTCGATAAAAACAAAGAGTATGATGAATTCTTAAATGCTATTGCATACAAAGCTAATGCAGAAGATTTGTCCGATATCGATATGATGCGTTTTGCAGGTGCAATTAATGTTGTAGCTGATGGGTTGGAGTATAAAAGAATAACAGAGATAATATCTAAAGTTAGTAAGGGAGAAAAGTTAAGAGCCGATGACCAAGAAAGATATTTAAGATTAGTTGTCTTAAGGGCAGTTATGAATGCTACATTAAGCGCACCTATAAGCGGAGAGCTTAATAGGGCTTTTAAGAAAGGGATATCAAAAGCGAAAGGAAGTTATACAACTGGAAGCTCAAAAAGCATAATGAATTCATTTGGCTTTGGTAGTTCAAGCAAAGAGCGAGGCACAAATAGGGGCGGACAAGATAGAAGCGTAAAAAGAGGGACAGGAAGATAATCTTATCGATGATAAGAGTAAAAAAAACATTATATTTGTTTAAATATTATTATAATGCCTTTATTGCGAGGAAGTTCAGACAAGGTTGTAAGTAGCAACATTAGCGAGTTAAAAAATAGCGGCTACCCCCATAAGCAAAGCATTGCTATTGCCCTAGACAAAGCAAAAGAAAAACGAAAAAAAAATAAAAAATAATGGCTCAGTTTCAAGCTTCATTAGTTAATCCAATAGACCAAAGTTTCGGTGCTGTTATAGATACAGCTTGTTCTCAATTAACAATTACGGACTATTCTAATTACTTACAGTTTACGGAAATGTCTGGGACAATAGCTGTAAACTATGCAAGCAATGTGATTAATGGTGCAGGCACAGGCTTTTTAACAGAGGTAGTACCAGGTCAGAAGATTAGTATTAAGGGTGTTATTTATACAGTTAATACAATTACCTCTAATGTTCTAATGGACTTAACTGCCCCATATGCAGGCGTATCGGATACATCTACAAAAGTATATGAAAACCTACAAGAAGGAGGTCACGATGCATCGGACTTTACAAAGTATATTAAGATTACCGTACTAGACCAAGGTGGCGGTTCTTATATTTTTACTTCATTCCCAGACCCAACTACGGGTTTATATGGTAGCCAAAAAATAGACCCTCCCAGTGTTACAACTAATATAAGTGTTAATTATAATTTAAGTTCAGGCGATGGGGTGTACCAAGTAACCTTGTGCGTAGTGCCTACTTTTAATGCAGCCGATACATATCAGGCTAATGATGATTATGTTGTATATGGAGCTAAGTTTTATAAATGCATCCAAGCAGGGGTAGGTCAGGTTCCAGATACGGCAACAGCTTATTGGACAGAGGTAGCAGAAACCGATTTATCTAATAAGTATTGTACGTTTGGAAGCGTAGTTGTAATATGTAACTTAAATAAGTGCATAGAAGAAAAAACACTAGAATCTTTTTGTACAGTTAGGGAGTATGTATGTGATGATGATATACTATGCACCAATAAGCGTTTCTTAAAAACTATGAAGCTCTTTGTAATAAGAGAAGCAATCACAGTATCTAATCAAAGAGGCGCTTATAATGATATAAAAGATATGATAAGTCTTTCAAAGACGCTTTGTAAATGTTGTTAATATGGCAAATTTAACTTTATCTGATATAATCCAAGGGGGGAAAGCCTACATTGCTAATAATATTAGTAAGGTAGTTAAGAAGGAGGTTTTTGGTATGGGGAAATGTGAAGCAACATACGGTAGTTTATTTAAGGCTTACCTTATTACTGATGCCCTTTCAAGACCAAACACTTATACTGGACCCCAGCAAGATTGCTTACAATCCGAATTGTTAAATCAGATTATGACACCTTCTAATTTACAAGGGATTCCAGGAATTAATCAAAACCCTTTCGACGCTGGAACTCCTCAAGAGCCAGGCTTAGCACCGCCACCACACCCAGGCACGGCTAGCTCTACGCCTTCAGATGGTATAGTTGTAGATATAGGAGCTCCTGCACCACCAATACCTATGTTTTGCTCTGTGCGACGTGGAGATTATGTGTGTTCTGGAGAAGAGAGTCTTGGTCAAGTAACTCATTTGACTACGGTATCTGGAGGAACAGCGCCATATACGTATCTTTGGAGTTGCTCGGCAAATACATCATTACCTGTAGCCCAACAGGGTTTGTGCAGCTTATTGAACCTTATTAACCCTACAAACCCTATAATGGTAACGACTGGGATAGCTTTTGAAAAAGGGTATACATTTACAGTGGTAATAACAGATTCAAAAGGCGCTACTTGCACAAAGACAATAGACTATGATGATAAAAGTTGTCATAGTGGACTGTATGGGTAGATAAATTATAAATAAATTATAAATAAAAAGAAATGGCAACAGATTTATTAACTCCAACGCAATTAGGGTTTAGCATTTCGACATCAGATATAACCAAATATAGTGGTAGTACGCTTACTAATATTACATACAACCCAGACCTTGGTGCTGATTCAGTTTTTACTGGAATCGATAACGAACTTGGTAGCTTACAAACTCAGATTACTGCGATACCAGCGCCAACAACAACGACTGCACAAATAACAACTTATAGCGGAACACCTACATTTGGTTGTTTTTCTTTTGTAGGGACAACCTTGGATGCTATTATTAATGAATTAGGCTTACAGATATGTATTAACAATGCATCTATATCGGCTCTTAACACAACTAATATAGCAATAGGTGCAGCGACACCTGCGTTTAATGTAGCGCCATATCCAGCAGGTCCAGCTGCTACAACCGCAGATGAGTGCTTTATAGCTATTAATTCTGCGATAACAACTTTCAACACTACCAAAGTTAATGTAACAGATATGACTCAGATATTAGAGTCTGCATTTACTGCGTGGTGTATTAGCGGAGCCACTTCTGTATCTTCATTACCTTTTGGCGTAGTGATAGCAAGCGGAGTTTTTTATAAAACAACTACTACGGGTGGGACTGTTACAATAGCAGGTGCTACAGTTACATTACCAGCAAGCAGAGATAATTATATTAGAGCGAATGTATCTACATTAACATATACTGTAAATTCAGTTACAATAGGAGCTGCAGAACCCGCATTATTAACTAACGAGATAAGGGTAGCCTATGCACTAACAGATGCGGTAACAACAACCTCTTTAATTGATAAAAGAGATTTGGCTGCAACTGGTAGCTCAAATATAAAAGATGATGCAATAACTTCGGCTCACATTGCAGCTGGAGCTTTACCTTCAACAGTACTGATAGCATCTGGAGCAGTAGCAGGTGCTTATCCTTTTGCAGACGTAACAGTAACAGATAGAGGGATTGTAAGTACTATAACATCTCCCGTAACAATTACTGCACCAGCTAATCAGGATGTATTATGGTATGATACCGCAACAACCAAATGGGTAAATAGCGCCATTATAGGTAGCGTATTGCCTTCGGGGGCTGCTCTTAATAATGTTCTTACGTGGAATGGTTCTGCGTGGATAGCACAAGCACCGATTGCTTTTACCGCAATTCCTTTAAGCGGAACAACCGCACCTATTACTGGAGATTTGCAATTTGCAACAGGCGTTAAGCTTTATACAGGAACATCAGAGATAATTCTTAATACTGCAAGCATACAGATAAACGGAGCATTACTTGATATAACCTCTACTAACCTTACTTGTAGTTCAGCGGCTACGTTTAGCGGTAGTATGTTTTTATCGGATTCAACTGCCCCAGGCGCACCGACAGCATCAAGTGTTACTATGTGGGCTGACGATTTGAACGGAGTAGCAGGCACAGATTCGTTACATATGCTAACTGAAGATGGAACGCAATACGCAATGGGAAGCAGTATGGGTATCGGAACACTTACACCAAACTCGTTTTCTATACTTGATATGCAATCAACAAGCAAGGGGATACTAATACCTAGAATGACGACAGCTCAAGTTACTGCCATTGCTACACCAACAGAAGGGTTGTTAGTATACAATACGACAACTCAGAAATTCAATCACTGGAATGCAGCTACATTGGCGTGGACTCCATTCCCATAGAATAGTTAATTAAATTAATTATATTTGTTAATAATAAAAATTATGACTAAAAAAACTACAAAAAAAGCCCCAGCTACTCCTAAGGTTACAAAACCAAAGAGCAAGCTAGGCGATATGGAAAAATCTTTAAACGATACCTTAAGTTTGATAGGAGCAGAAAAAAAGATTTTAACTGGAAACAATTCTGGTACTAAATACCAGTTTCTCAGTAATGCTGAAGCTAACTTAATACAAGCATTGCACTATATAACAACTACAAAAAATATGAAATAATGCATATAGTAAACGGAACTACAGTAGATGCAGCGTGGACTGATACTATTCTTATTGGTGATGGTGTAGCGTGGCAAACACATTTACAAGGCGCTAGCGTACAAAAAGTAGGAGGAACCTATATACCTAATGCAAATAGTGGGAGGTTTCCTTCGATTACTAAGCTTAGACTTGGTATGGTAGATGGAACTTCAGTTGATATTGAATTACAAGAAGTAAGCAACCAGGCTACTTGGAATACAGGTACTCAGTTTGCATTAGATACGGCTATCGCAGATATACAAGGCTGGTTATTATAGGAATATTGCTCGCACCTTTCTTCTTCATTCCAAGCCACAGCAAAAACCCTCAAGGATTACTCCAAGAGGGTTTGTTGTTTTTAGCCATTATTTGGTATAACACAGTGAAATGAATAACCTAATAACCCTTGCGGAAAGAATGGCTAAAAATGCGTTTAAATGCCCTTAAGCGGCATTAGAATAGTTTAAGTAGTTCTTTTAGCTGCGAAATATCTATCAGCCCGCCCAATAGTGCAGCTAGTAGAACAATTGGAATAAGCGATGCTGCAATTTCCATATAAGGAATTTTACCTTGTGCGCCTAAGTCTGTTCCTTGTGTTTTACTAATAGCGCCACCCAAAAGAGTATGGTCTGCTACCTTTAGTGCAACATTTTTTACTTTACCTAATAACACTTTCATTGCTAGTTTCATAATTAATGGATTCATAAGTTAATAGTTACAAATATACTAATTACTCTTGAAGTCGTCTATATTCATAAGAGTATAGGTAAGCCCTTCCCCCCAAACCTCTTCTGATTCCTTACATATTTGTATGAATATATCGTATAGGTATGGGTTAGCAGTTACCTGACAACCTGCGCTCCATTTATCAACTTGCGTGCTTTCATTCTTTGAACTAGCCCTATGGTGGTTAATTCCAAAAAACCCAGTATCTGATTTACCACTATCTAAATCAATCACATCATCTTGATTAGAATCTCTTATGACTGTAACTTCTTTTCTTTGAACCAGCGCATCGTATTTCCCCTGATGCTTACCTACCTTCCAAGCGCCACGATATTGCCCTTCTTTTAAGATTGCAGTACCTTTTACATTCATTGGGCTTCCAAGCCAGTAAACACCAGGGTCTGTAGTTCCCTGTCTCCAGAAAGAACTCCAATACCCTTTGTATTTCCAAAACATAACAAATAAATCATTGAACTTGTTTACGTTAGATACATCTCTTATGCCAACGTAGTTTATGTTTAAGGGCTTTGAATCGTTTTCGAATACGGTATACCCTTTAAGGGTCATCGCCTTTATTACTTCATTTATTGTTATCATAATTTTTTATTCTACGAGCCAATCAAGGTATATATCTACAAGAGGAAATTGACTTCTGTCGAATTCCAAACCTTCAAACTCATCAATTGTTATCTTAAAAAAATCTACATTGTTTTCAATTTCAAGAATAGGTTCTAGTTCTTTTGAAAATTTATCTTTTGAATTATCGTCTTTAAATAAAAATGTTCTGCCATCTTTATCTAACTTATAACCTATCTGGCTCTTTTCATCTTTAATTCCATATTCATCCAAGAGCTTAAATCTTGAATCGTTTATGTTCTTATATAGGTTTTGCAGCTTAGTTCTATTCTTGCTATTTGCATAAAATATTTTAACTGGTAAATTAGGTTTGCTCATCTCTAGCATATTGATAGATTCGAACAACGATAATACTTCACTGTTTTTTATTGTACTCATTTTATTTATATATTTTTAATTTACATTTTAATCCGTAAGCTAAGCATAGCCTTTTTAATAAGGCTATACCTATATACGGAGCTTCTTTTCTTTCTTCGTAGTTCTTAATGGATGCTGGTCTTAATCCGACTTTTTCTGCCAAAACAGATTGTGTATCCTTTAAGAAGGAAGTCCTCAACATAACAAGCATACTTTTTAAATCTGCATCTGTGTTGGCTTTATCGCCTTCGTGAATGTTGACTTCAATCCAAAAATTTTCATTTTCATTACTCATTAGTTGTGGGTTTAATTAAAAAGGAACTTCATCGCTTTCGCTTTTATTGTCTACAGTTGTTACTGTTTCCGTAGCTGTAGCTTGAGGCGCTTGGTTTTGAGTATTGTCATCGGCAATAAATAAATCAAAATCTTTATATGCAGATAAACCATTACTACTTTTCTTCTTGCCTAAATATACAAGCTTTATATAGGTTCCAATCTTTACTTCGGAAAGCAACCGTTTTAATACTGTTGTATCCCATACATTATACTCTGTACCATCAGGGCTTTTTATAGAATACACAGTTTGATTATGAACCCCTACTCCGCTTTTTACGTTTTCGAGGTGTCCTTCTAGTTCTGGAATGTCTTCGCATTTCCAGTTTACATCATTGTAGCTTCCTTCTTCATTTTTAGAAACTTTATTCCATTGTGTTGACATAGTTTTAGTTTTTATAGGTTAAACATTAATTAATTACTCGCTTTATGACCCCTTTCTTATTAGGTCAATTTCTTTTTTTAAATCATTAACTGATTTGTTATGCTTTACTAATATTGTCCTGACCCTTCTGGCAGGTGCTAACATATCAGATACCTCAAGCTTGGCTAAATCTTCCTCAGTCGATACGAGCTCAAGAATTAAGCTCTTTAGTTTTCCCAAAAGGTCTCTTTCTTTTATTGCGCTCATCCACTTTTACTATTAGTTGTCTCTCGTATTTGTTTGCAAATGCTTTTTCTTCGGGCAAAAGTACAATAGTTACCCTAATATTTATACCTAACGATTCTGCAATCATTAGTGCCTCCCATTGCTTCATTCTATTTCTTTTAGAAGAAGGGTTGGCGGTATTCAAATACGTTCTGGAATTACTATAATCTATTCCAAGCTGCTCGCAAAGTTGATATAAGGACACATTAAGGCTTTTAAGCCGTTTCTTTATCTGTTTCCTTAACTCCTTCGAGCACAATATTATGTCTATATTCCTGTTCTCTTTTGATAACAATTTCATTTACCTTATATAGAGGCAAGTCTATAACAACTTCTTTGCCTCCTATAACATAAGCTACAGTTTTACCTAGATAGGTATCGGTTAAAGGCTTGTTTTCAAACCACTCTCGGAAATATAAAACATTGGAAAGATTAATCAGGTGATTATCTAATGCTTCTCCCTTCTTACTTGTCACTGGCACAATTAACCAAATCATAACTTATACTTTACGGTAACAAATATAATAAAAATATAAACAAATAGCTATTATATTTTTCTTTCCAATAGCCACGTATTGTAATCTCCCATAAATTTTGTGCTGCTTTTTAGAAATCTTAATTCTGCGCCATTATAAGGCGGGTCGTTATCTAGTAAAGCTACGCTTGCACAATCAATTAGTTCTGATAACATCTTCGCTTCACATTCTTTTAAATGTGGCATATCGTTATCTAAAACCTTTTTTTGTACAATATCCAGCTTGCTTTCTCCCTTTACTTGATATCCTTCCTGCTTTAATACTTCTATAAACTTTCGCTTAAATTTAAAACAAGACCTAAACATAATATCTAGGTCTTCATCCTTCTTTATTTTCATTATCATTTTTCAAGTTTTATAATTATTAAATATATTATGTAAGATGAGATGCTTCCTATAAACATATACCCAGATAATAAAACATCTATGGTATCAAACACTATATAGTAAGCTGGTATAGCGGCATAAAACCCCATACATAAAGGGCATTTGAATATATGGGAAAGAGCCCACCAAAAACCATTTCCTTTATTTAGGTATTTAAACTTAATATCCTCTCTTAAGCGTTCAAATAATGAACTCTTTGTCAATCCGTAACTTAACCCTGCGGTTATTAAAATAAACTCAATCATTGTCATATTTTTTTAAATATTCGGCTATTAATATCGCATCCGCAGTAGCTAAGGTTACTTTTAAATGTGGATGCATCTGCTGCGCTAGTCCTTTTTGTCTATTCTTGAAATGCGTCTTGCTTTCTTCTTTTCCTCTTGGTTGTATGCTTAAGCCTTTCTGCCACGTTCTCGGAGGAACATCTAAAAATGGTATCATATTCGCAATCAACAAACCTCTTAGAAACCCATAGTTCTTTCCAAACTTAAACATACTTGAAACCCCCTGTCCAGGCATTGCGCCTACCTTCTCTAGCATTGCAAGAGTGCTTGTACTAGGTACGCCATAGCAGGCTTTTTGCAGTATAATATTTGCATCGTGTTCGGTATCTGGCATTTTGTATGCTTCAGTTACCAAATTACCATCAGCTTTTATTTTAATAGTACAAAAACCTCCTGATTGACCTGGGTCTATACCTATATATAATGTCTTCATAACTTTTTCTTTAAATTAATATCCATCGAGTTATTAAAAAAATAATCGAGGCTATACTTATTACAGCTAGTATATTCAATATTTTTTCAACTATTTTTTTCATCTTTTTTTTGAAATAGCACATACTTAATTAACTTTAAAGCTGATTTTGTCAAAGTTTGCGCCCTGCTTAAATTTATTAATACTGAAAAGACATATATTAATACGCACCATTGTAAAATTTCGTTTACCCACATACCGTTTAATATAATTCGATTAGTTTTACAAATATGGAAATATCATCGTCTTGTGTGATGGTGTGATTAAAGTGTCCTTTAGTTGTACGTATTTCAAAATTCAAAGTATCTGAATACCTATCATATTTATATGAGAAATCAGATAGTGATTTATATAAAGCGTCTATTATTTTTTTATGCCTTTCGTTCATTTTTTATTTTTTTATATCTTTCCATTTTACTATTTGCCCTTCGCTTAGCTTAAGCTTTGTTTCAAGTATTATTACTTCTTTATTTTTCACTCCTATTATATGAAACCTTGTAGGAGTTAATTGTTGTACTACTTCATATTGAGGCGAGCAGCTCGTTAATGTAAGTAGGAACATTATTTTTTTCATTAAAACAGTTTTAATTGTTGTTGTTCTCTTTTTACTCTATCATCCGCATTTTCAAAATGGGTATCATCTACTTCACAAGCTACCCAATTTCTATTATTCTTTTCACAAGCCATAAGATGCGAGCCGCTACCTGCAAATGGCTCTAGTACTACATCCCCTTCATTGCTATATTGCCTAAGTAATATTCCTAATAATGGCAAAGGTTTTTGACAGCTATGTATTTGCATTTTGCTATTAACCTTCGCATCAAATATCACATCAGATATAGCCTTGCTAGGAACTGGTGGCTTGCCCTTAAAAGCTACGACTATTTTTTCATATTGTCTCCTAAAATGATACCCAAGTCCAAATTGATTTTTTACCCATATCATTACAGCCTTTATGTCAAAACCAGCTGCTTCCAAGACCGTATAGTAATGCCTATCAACTTTGTATCCGCTAAACAGATAAGCAACCGAGTCGTTTTTTAAAACCCTATATAGTTCTTCGGCAATAGGGGTAAACCATTTTTCCCACTCATCATCTTGAATTTCGTCATTGGCAATAGGGGCGGTTCCATATTTTTTTTTTGCAGCCTCTCGTTGCGGTACAAAGTTTACACCATAAGGAGGGTCTGTGAGTATAAGGTCGATTGATTCCTTTGGTAATTTTTTCATCAACTCCAAACAGTCAATATGGTGTAGTTTATTTATTTCAACGGGTCCTAATTTCATAATCTTTTGGGTTTGTGTCTAGTGCTCTCGGAACCAAATCTGGTCCCAGCTCTAGGACTTTATCTAGAGTGTTTCCGCTTTCTCGCTTATTTACAAACCGAGCATACACTAAGCTTTTATCATATACATAATCTTTCTCTTCTCCCATTAGGGTACTTTCTTCCTTATTAATTATTTGACTTAGGCAGAAATAGGCATCACAATTATCCCTTATTTTTTCTCCTCCCCTTACGTACAGAGACACATCTCTAACGTGACCAGATACGCCTTTGGTTATGTGATTAATTAAAATTACAACAACATCTTTATCTTTGGCTAGTTGTTTTAGTTGCTTGGTAATTTCAAAAGCAGTGAACGATTCACTTTCGCCTACGGATGCCATAGAGTTCATACTGTCAACTACAACAAGGGCTACTTTTTCATCGTAATCTTCCCCAATATCGTTTATGACGTTTTCCATATCTGAAGGGGATAAATTATTATTATCGATTAAGTAAAATTTATTTTTAAGAACTTGGTTAAATTCTTTACCCATTTGTTGAGCCTCTTCGTCAGTAATTAGCCCTTTTTTTACTTCTTCTTTTAAATCTCGGTTAAACAACATTCTAAAAGCTCTAATAAAAGATTGCGTAGTAGACATCTCCATATTAAAATATGCAATAGGCATACCAAATCGCATACAGTTTTGTATTCCCATCCACATTGCTAATAGGCTTTTCTTTGTTCCTCCTTTTCCTATAATAGAATAAAGGTTCCCTCTCGCTAACCCTCCATCTAGGTCAGCATCCCATTCGTCTACAGTAGTAGGTATGTACCTGCTGTTTTTTATAGAATCGATTACAGAAAAAGTTAATGTATCTACGGGCTTTATGTTTATTTTATCTGGCGCATTCTTACTAACAGTCTTCATAGCAGAACTAATAAGGCTATTAAACTCTTGGGGGCTAAAGTCTTTCCCGTTTTGATTTTTAGTTTGTGTAAATATGTGTCGCATAATATCGGTAGCCTCGTTTCCTTTTATCCCCTTAGTTGAAAATAACTTGCAAGCTTGTTTAAATAGTGTGTTATTTCTTTGTCCGTTTTGGGGTAATGAAAAAAGCGATGTGCTATCCTTATCGAATTTTTTGGATTGCGCTTCATAGCTAGATGCCCCTTCGAATATTTTTATAAGATGTTCGTTAGGCTGTATTTGAATTTTATCGGTATCGAATATTTTACAATCTTTTGCATATTCAGTTATATTACTAATTGGTTCTCCCCAAAAAACTTTATATGGTATGTATATTTTATATAGTCCACTTTTTTTATTTACAGAAAATGGTAATCTTATTACTCTGTTTTTATTATAGATAGAATAGTCTACGCAATCAATGTTTTTTGTTATAGCTTGAACGAATTTTTTAATTTTATCTGGAAGGTCTATAGAAAATTCTCCGCTTATGTTAATAAGGGATGAGTTGATTCCTACGTGAAAACCTTTACTCCCAGAGAAGTACGCTGGGAATGTTGATGGGTTCAAGCTGCTCATTTCAGCTAACTGCTTGATAAATTTAATTGCTTCTGTCCTGGCTCCTTCAATATCATCTTCTTTATCAAAATCTACCCATATATTATCTATTGAAACTGCACCACTAAAATCGGCTACAGTTTTTTTTTCTGTCACATATCTAAAGAAGTCTTTATCGAATCTGTAATGACTTATATATCTTTCGTGCTTTGATTTGTATATTTTTATATCTTGTAAAAGGACTATGTTACCCCTATTTTTTATATCTTTTTCTATTAGCTCAACATATTGATTAATCATATTTATGCATTTACAGTTTCATTATTTTTTTCATTTAGGCTACCTAGTCGTTCAGTGTACATTTTTATTTTATTAGAAAGCGCATCTCGTCTGCGTGTTAGCTTTTTGATTTTATGCTTTATAATAATTGGGTTGTATTCTGTTTTTATAATAAAAACCGCCTCTACACCCTTAAATACATCTCTATATGCAGTACTATATTCAGCATACAGACCTATTTCATCTTTGTGTTTCTGCAAGTGGTGTATAATAGATGCGTGACTTGATATGTTTAAGAGCTTTGCTATTTCGTTTAGGTTCATACCTAAATAGTCTCGTGCAATTACACAGAATATTCTTCTTGCGTGGACTATGTACCTAAACCTAGCATCTCCCTGCATTAGTTCAAAAGCAACTTTTGTCTTGTCCTTTATAACATCTATTAATATTATAACCTCAATTGCTTTTTCATCTTCTTCTGTTAGTTCAGTTTTCATTTAGTAGTAGATTATCTTCTGGTTGTATTTCTATATATCTTACTTCTTCTATTTCTATTTCGCCAATTTTATACCCATACCTTTGTGGGTTTCTATAAAAGTGACTTAGCATTTGACCTTCATTCGGGACATAGCGTTCATAATAATCGCACCATTGGCAATCACATATTGCAAAACCTAACATAACTTGCCCAGTTGTTTTTGAATATGCTCGCATAAACGCAAACATCATCAACCTGTATCCGAACTTTTTTTCCATTTTACTATAGCATCTTTTACAAGCTTATCGTAAGCGTTTTCAAACTCTATTGTTTCTTTTCCATTATCTATAGCTTTACTTATATCTTCTGATTTTTTCAATATCATATCATAAATTGACTCATCTACCGAACTACGGCATATAGTATAGTAAACATTAACAGTATTCTTTTGTCCTATTCGGTGTAGCCTATCTATTGCCTGCTGAAGCTCAGAGACAGTTAATGGGAAATTGCAGAATAGGACATCGCTAGCTACTTGAAGATTAATACCAACTCCAGCAGCTTGCATATTTCCAATGAAAATTTTACAGGAATCATCTTTCATAAACTTATCAATATTCTCTTGTCTTTTATCTGAACTCATACCACCATATACACTTACTGCGTGTTCCTTGAAGTGATTCTGAAGCATTTCTCTTGGTTCATTATAAGATGTAAACACTACTACTTTTTTATCATTGTAAACAATATTTTCTATTAGCTCGATAATGTTTTTAATCTTACTCTTTGTTGCTATAATGTTTAGTGTATGTATAGAGCCATCAAATCCTTCGCTTTCTTCTTCGACTATCTTGTTTATCTTTTCAGAATACTCTTCCGTATAGTCAAGGAAATCAAAATAATATTTCGTGTATACCTTATCTGGTAAATCAGTACAATCGGACTTTATTTTACGAATCATAAAGTTACTTATTTTAACCGATAACTCAAAAAGGTTCTTTCCTTTCATAACTTGTACGCCTCCCCATTGGTTTATGTAGCTTTGGGTATACCTATCTATATACTTCCTATAATTAGCGCCTAAGGGCTGTTTAGAAAGCTTTAAATAGGCAAACAAGTCATCTGGCTTATTCCATATCGGAGTACCCGTTAAGAAGCTTATTTTAGCTTTGCAGCTTTTTACTATTTTTGCTATATACTTATGCCTTTTACTTTTGCAGTTTTTTATATTGTGAGCTTCATCTAAAATTATATGGTTAAAGTTTCTTAGTTGCAGCTCCCCTAAAAACTTTTTAAGCATATCGTAATTAATAATTAAATAGTATTCGTTACTAGACCTAATGGTGTTTTTCTCCTTGCTATCATAGACGCTTATTTCATTTTTATCTACTCCCCATTTTATTAATTCATTATACCAGTTCCATTTGCAGATAGCAGGGCAAACTACCAATGTTAAAAACCCCTTGTTTTCATTGCGGAGTATCTCTGTAACCGCAATGGTGGTAATTGATTTCCCTAAACCTTGCTCAAATGCCAATAGGTTATGTTTGTTTGATATCATAGGGCAAATAGCATCAACCTGGTGTCGATATAGTTTTGTACAAAAAGGTAGCTTGTTAATTTTCCCATAGTATGGAGATAGTTTTTGGCTATAGCTTTCTTTTAGTGATGAATAAATCAACTTTCTTTCTTCTTGAAAAGCTGAAGACTTTACAAACGAAGGGAAGCAATACTGCAAAAATGCAAATAAAGATACTCGGCTTGTTTTTAAAAGGCTAGCATAAAGAACCCCATTTTCAAAAGTAAACCCTAAGCTTTCCGAGATATCGAGTTCCTCTGGGAACCATCTATCTTTTGAAAAGATAATAGCGTTTTCTTCTTTATCTACGGTTATTCTCCCCATTATTATTCGTTTACTTCTCTTATAGCCTTGTATACATATCGCTCTATTACATCTGTATCGTAATCTTCCGATACGCTATCTACGGTTACATCGTATTTTTTTGTACTTGTGTCGTATTGGACATCGCCTTGAGCAACCACTCTGTTATGATTGTAAACATACGACCAGCTTTTTATTCCTTCTGTGGCTGAATAGGATTCCTCATCGAAAACTACAGGAGGAGATGCATCACAATCGCAACTATAGGATGTTCTGCCACAACTCATACATTCATCGTCTTGGTATTCTTCCCATATGTCATCTTCGTAGCTCATTGTGTTGGTTTTTTATTTTAGCTAATAATTATATCCAGTCAAAATCTATTATATCTCTTTTTATTTCTTCTTTTTTTCGAGCTCTTTTTTCATAATTGATACCCCTTAGTTCTGGGTCTTCGCTTTGTAGCTTTGCCCTTATTCTGCGTATGGTCTCGTATGCAGTTAATTTCCCTGATGACATTATGTTGAAAAAGGTATTAGTAGGTACGGTTTTTATATCTACACCTATTTCTTCTTTCCATATTAAGCATACTAAAAGGTTATCGTTATCCCTTGACTTTGGATAGTTGGTTAGGGTATCTATAACTTTGTTTTTTGCAGTTGAGCTTAGGTTAATCATAATTTTAGTTTAAGTAAATTTGTGGAGCTAAAAACCTAGAAAACCTTCCTTTTGAATTTGAAGATACTGTTTCATTACCAATTGTAGATTTGCCATTTTTTTTATCTATTTCGTATGTATAAGTTGTATTAGATATTTTGGTTTCAAATGTTACCATTATACATTCTTCCTTATCTGATGCATCCTTTACACTAAAATTATCAAGCTCCTCTTTTGTAATCTCTTTTATAGGTCTACTAACTTTCCACGCTTCAGTAATTAGCATTAGAGCCACTACATCTTTTTCTTTACACATTTTTGCTACCGCATCGCCAAGCTTATCTTTTGTTGTATTGTCTTTTAATAAGTGGTTAATTGGTATTGCCCCCATTATTAGCTCGTTAGATATTTTTTCTTTCTCTACAAACAATATAAGCGAACTTACTTCGCCATCTAGCTCAAACAATCTTTTCATTGTGGATATAATATCATCCCGCCAATCGTTTATATTTATAATTTTATTTACCATAATGATATTTATTTATAAATTGCGAACAGAAAGGAGCCACAGAACAATATCCTTCACACCTTATATCCTTGCCTTCCCTTAACTCAACTACTAAGGCTCTTTTCTTAGCCTCTTTTTCAGTAAGGAGTTTGATATGGTTTTTAGCATCCTCTTCTGTTTCGCAAATTTTTAACGCACGTTTTTTTGTTGGGTCTTTTACTGCATAGGTATTAGGTTTAGACCATCTTTCCCTTTCGTTACATTCAGGCAACTCATCCCCATCCATTGCTTGTATATGTTCCGACATTTTTCTATTGATATACTTCTCCATTGCGGCTGCAGAGTATACTGGTAAATCGACTTCTGCTATTTGTTTTTGCGGATACTTACCTGTTGAGAAGTTTCTATCTGCCTCAGACCTCTTCCAATCTTTTAGAATAGCTATAATCTTAATAGCTTTAACTTCGTATCCAATAGCACGTAGCATATGTGCATAGCAGTTTAATTGTGCCTCCCATTGCCAATGGTCAGGAGAAAATGTTATGTTCCAAGAAGAGGTAACTTTGAAATCGTAAAGCGTTTTAGTTTTCTTGTCATAAAGGTCAGCAGTCCCGCTTAATACTTTTCCCATTAGCTTATATTCTAACGATACTTCCGATAAGTAATCTTCTACTCCTTCTGCTGCTCTTTCTATTATACTATGAGTTGCACTCCCAAACAAAGCCCATACCATATCAATTGCATCTTCTTCTATTTCATCGTAATGCTTTGATTTTAAAACCCTTACTCTTGGGCTATCTATTAATTGCGTAACAGATATATCGCCTGTCCTATGGTATTTATCGTTTCTAATTGCCTTTACTAAAGGTTCTGGTAGGTTGTATTTATTAGTTAGCTTTCCCATTTTCCTAGTATCTTTAAATGTTTATTTTTTACTTCCTTATTAAATTCTTTAGAGCTTTCTGCTTTATTATGACAACTCCTACATAGTCCTGCTAAGTTCTCTATGTAGTCTTTTGTTTTGCTTCCTCCCATTCCTCTTGGTTCTATATGATGGACATCCACAGCAGGACTGCCACACATCTCGCATAAAGGAGTATCTTGCTCTCCTATTTTAAAATGCTTAGTGTATATTTTGGTATGTTTTTTCATTAATACTCTACTATTTTTGCAAGTGCCTTACAACCTACTATTATACCATTACTTCTAACTGGTTCATCTACAACATAGATATCGTTTCTTGTTTTTCTCAAAGAGTTAGCCGCAATGGCGGATACTATTAGTATAGTTCCTTCTGTTTCTTCAGGCAGACCAGCTATAACTCCGAACACAGTTTTATTGACTGGAACTCTTGTGCCCTCTACCTCTAGATACTCTATGAGTTTTCTGGTTGTAGAACATCGTGCAGTTCCGTGTCTTGGAATTTGTATAACACCCTTGTTGGTAATTATAGAAATGTCGTGAAGTGTATAGTTTAATATTTTAGTTTTCATTAGTACAAATATAATAATAATACTTTTAATAGACAATAGTGTCTAAATCCTCACGTAACCTTTTGCATTACAGTTAAGGCAATCTTTTAGTCTAAGATTATCTAATCCTATAGTGCCCAAACCTTTACACTTTTCGCAGTCTTTTAAAACATCACAATGCTCCTGACAGTCAGCGCATCTTTTTTGTTCTGGAACTATTTGAGCTCCACAACAATTAGACCAACTGTCATCGAAAGGTATATCGTTATAGCTTTTCATTTTCTGTTTTTTTACCCGTCACAAAATGGGATTATTTTAGATGTGCCTGTTTGTTTTTGGTGCATCAATTCCACTTTAGCAGATGTGATAGCGGTTTTAAATTGGGAGTTAGCCATTTGAGCTAACTTTAAATCTCCACTATTAACAAAGTCTTGGAACATAATGTCTGCCATCACAAGAGATTTATCACGTAAGCTCCCTATGGTTGTTGTTCTTTTAGCTGCATTATCTTGTGCAACTTGAATAATGGATGCCTGCTTTTTTGTAGCTCCACTTGCTTTTTTTGTTCGTGCCATTTTAATATAGTTTAATAGTTTATTTTGAGGGAACTTGTTTACTCTCTCCCTCTTGAGAGTTTTTTATTAATCTGTGTAGTTTTACTTGCCTTCTTTTAATGGCTATTAAATCAGAAGGTATCTGCGAAACTTCTAAAGGAATAACGTTATTTCTGTTATCTGTTAAGAGCTTTACTATATATTTATCAGATAATGTTTGCACTTCTTCTTGTTGTTTTATCAATAACCTATCTTTATCGTATTGGTAATAACGCACCCTACCATATTCTCTTACTTTATCTTTGTTATCCTGTCTCCATTTCTTATGCGCTCTTGCCTTTGCTTTGCTATATTTATACTCATACCTATCTTTGTTCTTTAATCTCCACTCTTTAATTTTTTTTAACTGACGAATCTTTGCACACCTTAGGCATCGAGTAGCAAAATCGCTTATAACTATACTGCTATCCATACAGTCCAAACATTTTTTATTTGTTTCCATAGGTTAATCTGTGTATCTACTTGTTATCATTCTTATTAAAAACTAACTGTTATTAGTTTCTCTTTGAAATCAAAAGTTACCCATTGCACCTTAAACATATCCCCACTGTCTGAATTCCTATCGCTATCTATTTTCCATTCCTTTAAATCTACCTCTATTTCATTTTCCATATTCTCGGTCCCGTAGAAGTAGTCTGCCATAATTGTTAAATCAACCCTTGTTGCATAAGCACTTATATCTTTTACCCCCCAAGACCTCATTTCTATTGTAAAGTCCCAATCCACATTACAAGACACCGTATATGTAGTTAGGAAGTTTTCTTTGTTCATTTTTTTATGATTAGATGCTATCTTTTCAAGTACATAAGATTTTTCCTCGCATAATTCAACATCGAAGTTATCCTCAGAGTATTGGTTTGTAAAAGTTTGTGTTCTCATTTTTTTAATTTTAATAATTCAAGTAGCTTTTTGTTTTCTTGATGCGATTCTAGTAACTGCCAATGACAATTGGTGGTGCGTTGTTTCCAATCGCTTAGTTCTATTTCTAATTTTATTGGGTAGTAATGTATAGCCGTATTCCATACTCCCCAAGTGTATACTCCTATGACAATTAACATTAAGAGTATTGCTTGTATTTCAGATAGTTGTTTCATCTTCTTATTGTTTAAGTTGCTTTAGTCTTGCTGGTATAACAAACTTACAGTTACAGTTCCAACAGCATCTACCATTATTTACAGGTTGTGCATTGTGACTCCACAGTTCCATCCCTGCGTCATCATCTATTTTGTTATTACATATTGAGCACTTCATCTTTGTGATTGTTATAATCATTAATAAATTCTGCGATAAGTTTGTTAGTTTCTGTTGTTGTCATATCTTATATAATAATATCTTCACTACTCAGGTACGGATTAAATATTTCGTCTGCAATATCCATATCCTGAATAGCAAAGCGTGTTACCGATTCTATGTAGTTTGAAAACTCTTTAGTTTTTAACTCTGTTGTCGATTTAACTATCTCTATTTCCTCGCTTGTTGCGGGGTCTATAATTACATCTGCCAAGAACTTTCGTTTAAAGTAATGGCTTAGCGTTATAACATTTAGGTCATCAAAGCCTCTTTCAAGCAGTACCGCCATTATCTTCCTCAGTATCCCATAGTATAGGCTGTTTTGCTCTACCGACCTTTTTTTACCAGACGTGTGTTCAATGTTTACAAAGATTTTTTTACCACTTATTCTTTGCAGATAAGAGGTAAGTTTATCTTTTTCGTCAATGAATAACTTTCCGTTTTCTGTACTTGCTTTAAATAACATCTTAATAATCGAATTCGTTATCTTTTTGGTTATAGTATGGGTTTGCTTTTAAGTAATTCTCGCAATTAATACAAAAAAACTTTTGCTCAATCGTATCCCAACTAGTAAATTGCTTACCCATATCACATTTGCAAAATGTACCATTATTTTTTTCTATCGCATCTGGTGTGTCTATCTCTCGCCAACATCCTTCGCACCAATATTTTCCGTGTTCTGTCAGCTTGTGCAGCGCATCAACTGGTCTATCATCTTTTAAACATTTAGGACAAAACAATTCTTTTTCTTCAAAGTCGTCTTGAATAATCTCTTCCTCTTCTTTAGCCTCTCGGAGATACAGAGATGCTTGCTCTTGTTTTCTTTTTTCTTGATTTTCTCCATAGCTTGAAAAATATTTACTTCCATACATTCCGTACATAGAAGATTGGTTTTCCCATAGCCGTATGGGTTCGTCTTTGTACTTGTGTCTCCAGGCTTTTTTACCGCATTGAGTTATTATAGCTGAAACCATATCAGAACACCTAAAAACGCTTGTTATGTGAACCACCTCGCTATCTGAATGGGGGTCAAAGTATCCACAACTCATATTAGCAACACAGATATCCGCTTTTTTCTTTACGTTTGTTACATCTGTACTCCCCCCTGATGTTTCCTTATATCCAAACTGCTTTAAAATTGGCTCAATTTCATTTGAAAATTCATCCGAATACAATTTTACATTGTTGATTTCATTTACAAAATCCTTATTTCCCTTTCTGTCGCATTGTAAAGCAAACCCACAGTCCTCAAAGAATGAAGCAGGGGCTCGGCTAGAGCCAACCAGACCTATTTCTTCTTCAGCAAAAAATGCAGCTTTGATTACTTTGTGTTGAGCAATCATCTCTAGGGTTATAAAAACGCCTACCTTGTCGTCTCCGCCTATCCCTTTTTGCTCAACTTCCTCTCCGCCAAAAGCAAACAGCCAACCATTGTGCTCTTTGACTGCAAAGCTTTTGTGAAAACTATGAACAGTATCTGTGTGCGATACAACGCAGGGATACTTTTGCTTTTTATTAATCTTGCCTCTTGTGACAAAAATATTCCCTTCTTTTTGGTATACATCAAAATTAGCTTGCTCTTTTTCTGGTAATGACTTTTTTATGTTTTCCAATCTCATCATTATGGATTGGCGAACCCTCCCCTCTTCTCCAGATTCAGATTGAACACTAAGAATATTTCTCAGCATCCTAACTCTTTTTACATCTCTGTTTTTCATATATATAGTTATTAGTTAGAATTAATTGAATTATTGTTTACGTATATCTGCTAGATATTTTGGTTCTTCTTCCCTGATGGATTCTTTATGGGTTTGGGTAAAAGTTTTTAAGACCCACCCAGTCCCCCATATGTAATATGAGTCATCCTTTAATACTAATCTCCCAGTGTGTTTACACCTAGTAGTATAGCGTCGATTTGCATAATCTTTTGTTCCGTCTAATCTTACTACCTCATCGCTGTTGTTAGGCGATACGTATCCTTTATGGTACTTAGATTCTAATGCTATTTCGACAGGGATAACATAAGCTGAATTAACTGCATCTATGTATGTTTCAGTATGGCTACAATCTATAAAATCGTAATCCCCATCTTTATTTATCCACTCTGATGCCTCATCAGTAGGGATGTATGTTCCGTGGTATCCTGAGTATCTTGAAGTATCTTTAAATAGCTGACAATCGTATAGCTCAGAGAAGTAGCCTGAATTTAATGGTACAAAATCATCTTCATAGCTTGAAAACTCTACATCGTCAGTTAGAAAGTAAGATTGGTGGTGTTTACATCTTTCTGCCTCGCCATATGGTGCATACCCATCGTGGTCATCTACATACACGACATCATCGTCGGTTGTTTTTAATAAATCATCCGTATTTATTATAGAACGCCTACGAAGGTCTGTCTCGCCATTTTCGCCTCTTAACTCATCATCGCCTTCATCCTCGTTATTCGTTATTATGCCTGATATATCACAATATCGATAAAACGTATCGCAATATGGGTAAAAGTTATCAGGCGGTGATACGCTGATATCCCAGTTTTGGTTTATTGTATCATCTGTTTCAGGGTCGATAAACGTATCATTATCATACGATTGCTCTTCTTTGTGAAGATATCCTTTTTCTTTTGCCCAATTCGTAAATTTTGTAACATCTGAATCTCTTATTGTGTAAATCCTATCCATTAATTTTGTATTGCAATTCGTTTTCCACAACAAGGCTCTCCCAGAAACTAATCCATCTTTTTTCAAAATTAACATAGAGCAACTTGAACTATTGACATACATTGTCATATAATGATTCTTATAATCGTATCGCATACACGAACTAAATAAGCTTCCATTCTCGCCCCACTCTGAATAATAGTTAGCGTCTAGATAGCCCCATAAGATATCGTCTCCATTTACCTGAACCATTTCTTCATCGTCTTCTACAAAGAACCCTTTAAAAGCGTTTACAAATCTTTCGTTTTTTGTATCTGTTAGTACGTAAGCAGCTAATCCATCTTTTGTAAATATTTTATGAATCAGCCTCCCTATTTTTGTAGTGGTTCTATGTTTATCAAACTCTTCAGAATATGGGTCATTAACAAACCTCCAATATTCATCCCAATCTTTTACCCCCTCATACTGAAGCAAGTCAGTTTTCTTATCTTCGCTAAGCTTTTTTTGAGCCATCCTGACAGGTAAGAATATATAATCTCCAAATCCCTTATCTGGGTTGGCTTTTATATGTACTGTCTCTACATAGGATACGATTCCTTTTGAGCCGTTTTCTACCCTTATAAAGTTAGGTTGCTTAACTTGATAATATTTGCAACTTACATCGTCATAAGTTTGTCCATTTCTTGCTCTTCTTAAGAAAGAAGAGACAGAGTTAGCGGGACAATTTGCTAAAAAGGAACGCATTTGTGAATCGCATTTCAATCTAATTGTTGAATTCATTATTGTTTTTTTATTCGTAATAAATGGTCTTCGCATTGTTTATCTCACCCATAACTTGCGAGTCCTCAAGCAAGCCGTTCCCATTGTCCGTTTTTCATTAAGACTATTTGTGAATGCAGGAATATTTTAATATGCTTTCCTCTTAACGCATAACGAAGCCAACTTTATTACGAGATTAAACTTACAGCCTAACTATCTGGCTGATAAACCTTAGCACGCTCACCTAAATACTTGAAGGTTGCATATAACGTATCGTGCTCCTTAACGATATTTTCGTCAACTGCTACCTCTGTATTTATAGCCTCTTGAAACGTCACAAAACCTGTCTTACGATTTTTTACGCTACCAAGTGATACCCAGTGCCACTGGTCTTCTTGCTTATTTCCTCCAACATTTGCATTTGCTCTAACTAAAACAAAAGGTCGATTAGAGCTTGTTTCTAGCGTATAGAACTTGCTCTCTGAAGTTTCAGTTATGGCTTTTACATCCACTGGTGGAAGTATGTTTACAATTTGTATCATAACATATTTTTTTAAATTAGTACTATGTATCAACCTTCGCCTGATACCATTGGCGATTACTGTTCTAATGCTTTATAAAACATAGCTGGATTCAAGCAAAATGAAAATAAATCAGATTGGCTATCGAATCTTACTACTGCATTTTTTTCATCAAGAAGTGCTCGTCTTAAAATTTCATCAAAATCACTATGACCTTGACAATAATTCATATCGCTACCTGGCGATACCCAACACCATTTTCTATTAAATCTAATTAGTATAAAGACAGTGACTTTGTCTGTATGTATTCTTGTAGCTAATCCGTAATAGTCGTCTGTATGACAGGATTCTGCTTTGACCAGATACTTATCTGGGAAATCTGAATTTATTTGCATAATATTTATAGAATTACTAATTGTGAGTTGTTACTTGACAATGCCCCAACAAGAGCAGTGTTTTTACAGGTATGCTTGAAACAACACGAAAGGACATTATGGGTATTACTTCTTTTGGTTACTCGATTCCCAGATTTATCGTACCAAACCTCAGGCATACCATCTCTTTTTATTACTTTAGGTTTGTAAACTGGAGGCATTTTTTCTAGCAAGACAACATCTATCTTACCTGTGCTAAGGGTAGTTTCTCTTACGACAACTACCTGAACACCTTCGGTTGTGCAAGAGTAATGTCCATTTGCTTCCTTTGTTGCGATTAGGATATCTCCTACCTTAAATATATTCTCTTTCATTTTTGTTTTATTTATTTAGGTCTTTATTTTTTACATTTCTTACAATACACATTTGGGTATGCGATAAATACTCCATCGTCTACAGTATCGGTAGGCTCTCCGCACCCAAAACACCGTACTTTACGATAGAATCTTCCGATATCTTTATACCATTTAATAAATTCAATAGCTGCTAAGAAAATTGATTCTTTTTTATCTTTTCCATTGGTTGAGTCGTCTTGCATTAAAGAAAACCCACTACCCACAGCATCTTCAATAAGACAATAATTCCCAGATATTGTAAAAGGATACCCTTTAGATTCAATCTCTTCCACCAGAGGCATAAGCCATTTCCAAGAGGTCTTGTATAAGGCAGGTATTCTTATGCATTTCTCGTCATTTCTTATCTCAACAGAACACCGCTCTTTCGAATCTGAAGGAACAAGGTCGCTAGTATGTACATTTACCCAGACATACTCTGTCCCACACGTCTCTAATCCCATAAATTCGGCAATAAGTTCGATGTCTTTCATAGTTTTGTTTTTTAACCTACTCTTCCGCATTTCGGACATTGCTCATCAGGGTATAACATAAAATTGCTACAATGCGAGCATTGATTCACTTTATCTATAGGTACATAATATGTAACCTTGTCAACAATAAAGCTATATCCTAATAGCCAAAAGGTATTAGCCTCACGTACCTCGTTATTTTCAATTATTATATCCATTGTTTTTTTGTAAATGATAGTAGCGCAGTAGGGAATCGAACCCTAATTTCTGATGGTACTTCCTCTTGCTTGCTTGCTTATTAAAGCCTAGCAAAGAGACGTGCATATTTCAACACTCCAGCTTCCTATTCCAATTAGAAGACTGCGCCAAATACTGACATAGTACTACCCCCCCAGACTCAAAAATATAAAAGATAAAAGAGCCACAAGGGATAGCATTATGAATTTAAACACATTGACAACTTTAAACTTAGGCGTGTCAATTGCCCGAATAATTGAATGTAGTATCATAATAAATTTATTAGGTAGTTAGGGTTCCGATTAAAGCCAGTATTAACCAGAAGATAGTTAGCATCACCTGGTCAAATGTCCATTGATTATTGTTTTTCATTTTTTTTATTTTAAATATGCGATTACCAATAATGTGACCCAAAAGCCCACTAGCATCAGTTGGTAGGTCCAGAAATCTTTATCTTCTTTCATTGCTCTGTTATTGTTACGTCAATTTTCAATCCTGTCGCCTCACTAAGGCGTTTCCCTATCTCTTCAGAGAAATCTTCAAAGGCGCAGTTGTTTTTGCCATCAGCTCTGTAATAGTACAGATACACTCCCTTGAATATGTATTCAGATGAAATACGTTGCAACTCGCAAAGTGCTTGTAACTCATAGTCGGTGTAGTATCCCATCTTTAATTATTTTTTAATATACCCACCATATCTTATCTGGTGTTCGTTTTTGATTATCGAAATCACGGTAAATCTTACCTACAAACATAACAGGAGTGTCATCTAAGCCGTACTTACCTGCTCCATCAGAATCCCCTAGCTTGTAATGAAATACAACCTCAGAGATAATACCCTCAAAGTCATCCTCCTTGTAGCCGTACTTCTTCATCCAGATATATGCATCAGTTAAGTACACATTGTACGTCTTGTTCATATAAACCAAATATGGCTTTTTAGATACCTTCTGATTTTCTTCCATAGTTATTCATTTAATGACTCGTAATGTATATCTGAATTATCTGTAATTAATACGTCAATACGCAAGCCTGTCGCATCCCGTAAGCACTCTTCTATCTCCTCCGAAATAGCCTCAAGGTCATACAGAGTCCGCTCTAGCTTTTTATCCTTGTAAGTATATAAGCCTACGTCTTTTAGAACATAGTAATGACAAGGCTTACACTCTGGAAAATCACACTTCTTATTGATTGCCATAGCTAAACGTATTTTAATAAAAGAATCCAAAAACCTAAATTCAGGATGATAATTATACATATCTTAAGGTAAACACCTTCCTCTTCTTCTTCTTGTTCCATTATCTGTAGTTTTTAAAACTTCGTGATACTTCTATTATTGACCATAATACAGCCAGATTCATTAAAAGAATAAGTGCAAATGGACCGAAATCAAAAACACGCCCCTTGAAAATTGCGTGATACGCACAGAAATCCATCACAAGCATCATACAAGGCAAGACACGTAGATATATTATCCTAATAGCTTGTCTCATAATAATTCTATTGTAGTTATCGTATCACCAAATGAATCAACACAAGCAATTACATCAGGGCGAGCACATCGCATACTAGCAACTTCGTAGCTAGGAGTATAGCACTCAATGTCCTGAGTGTTAGTGTACAAATAGTACTCTCTTATATTAGTATCTTCCATCTTGATTAATTATTAGTTAGCTGATGCGTAGGAATCAAACCTACACGACACTATTGAATAACATCGCTACCATAACATCACAGTTACGCGCTATCACTTTGACATTTTTAATATTAGCCAAATGATAAGCAAACAAAAAGGGGAGCATCCTTTCGGATAACTCCCCCCAAAATCCATCGGTGAGGTAATTGTTGCATTCGTGAAATAAAACGTATCCTTTTAGCGCTTAGCTTCTTGTTGAAGCTTGTTCTTCAAGGCATCTCGCGACGGTTTGGTTGAGTGAGTGGCATCTTTGCGATACTGTAACTCATCCGTTGTACCATCTAGGTAATTTTGATATTGTTGCGGGTTTCTACGCAATCCCAAAATTCCCTTGTGAGCAGTTAGCACTTGCAAATCCATAGCTATCTCTAGGTTTGAATTTAAGACAGAAGATGTAATCTGATTGAAAGCCCTTTTATCCACCAGATTCTGTTCCTTTTTATAGGCAGATTCCGACCCATCATTTCTGATGTTGAGACCTTTCGTTACTTCTTCTTCTGTATAGGTTCTATCGTGTGCGGTTGTTCCTTTCGTGAACACCTTGTTTGCATCGAGCAAATCGATTGTTTGCGTACAAGCTGTCAATTCAGTTACTTCGCCAGATTTTGAAACTTCAATCTGTTTGATAGTTACTTCAGCAATCCATTTAGCATCCTTTATGTTGCGGATAGCCTCTTTGGCTTTGGCGGAATTCTCCCGCTCTAACTCTTTCTTTTCTTTCAGATGAACAGCTATCGCTTCAGTATCAAACGTTTCGTTTAGCTCCTTTCTAAAGGATGCCATCGCTTCGTTCATTAGCTTTATTTGTTCTTCAGGAGTTAAGACTTTGTTAGACTTAGTATCCTTTACAAGTTTTGACTTAATTGTTGTGTTTGGGTTTTTCATTTGTTTGATTGTTATAGCCTTTCGGCTTTCGATGTACCAGATGATACAAAGGTTAGGCAAACAATTACACAACTACGTTTGTAGTATTTCACCGATAAACGGGATTTTGATATTCACATAGGCATTAGGGTTAAAAGGTTCACGTTCATTTCACTAGTACAAGTATAGGCATAATAACAATACGAAACACATTAGCACCCCTTTAGTTATTAACAAGTTATTAACAATTTCATACAAGCTACTGGGTAAAGCTAAATAGTATGTCAATAACAGTACTAGCCCTAAACAAGTACTTTGCATAGGTTGGTACTATGCTATAAAAAAAGGATTGTTATACAAGCTACTATGTTATACCTAATAAGGCAATTTTTTTTTTCGCCAAGCTGGGGGCGCATAATGCAACCATATACCCCCACTCGAAGGATTAGGTAGGGGGTGGGTTTCGTATATGCGTATTGTGGTTTTGGTTATTTTACGCTTCTCGCTTTATTTGAGGGGTCGTCTTTGCGTTGAATTAGCATTTTGGTATGTGTGTATAGCTTTTAGTATTTTAATAGCCTAGGGGGCTTAATTAGCTATTGGTTTTTAATTTGTGGTAATAGCTCTATTAGTCTATTAGCTAATTAGTATATATATATATATATATATTATATATTAGTATATTAGTATATTAGTATATATATATATATATTATATATTAGTATATTAGTATATTAGCTAATTGCTAATTAGGACAAATATAGTACTATGTGATGCATAGTAGCACATACATAGAGTTTTAAAAATATTACTATATTTGCAACTATGGGTTTATCTTCCTCTTCCATTAGCGTTAAGAAAACCTCACTAGAACTTGATAGGAGATTAGAATTCTTATACGACCTTTACAATTCCGATATACCCATTGGGGATAATAAAAAAAGTTTACTAGAGAAGCACGGCTATATAGAAATCGTTGATGATTATAAGCCTAAGATACCTGTTACCATTAACAAGGCATTGAATACTGATGATACAGTAAAGAGCGAGAATGAGCAGATAGCAGATAGCTTTGTAGATGTGGTAGATGAAACCACGACTCACGATGAAGTACTTACCATTGATGAGTATGATAACAAACAAGATTTCAAGTATAAAGGCAAAAAGGAAATTAAGACTAGCGAGTGGAAACCTGCTGAACAGGAAACTCTTAACTACCCTAAAGAATTTGTAAGGTGGATAGACAGCATTAATACTGGTTTTGCTAATAGGATTCCCTATGAGAGATTTAACCTTTACGTTCAGCAGTCGGAAATGTGGTTAGCAGAGAACACTTCTTATTCCGATTACAACACAATGGAAACCCAGCTTGACTTTGCAAGAGACGAAAAAAGAAGGTGTACAGAAAACTCTCTTTACTTTCTAAACAAATATCATCTTCTAAAAGAGGGGGATGTAGCAGGTGGTGGAAGAAGATTTAAAGCGTGGGAGTGCCAAGAGGTAGTTTGTTATTTATTTGACTGCGGTTACAATATCCTTATAGGGAAACCAAGGCAGATAGGATTTACTTCTACTATTGGTGGCTTATGTGAAAAGAAAATAATATTCCATAAATCTTACTTTGTTAAGTTTATTACCAAATCTCTACAAAAAGGTATTGAGATATTTGAAGATAAAATAAAATTCCCTTTATACCACATTCCAGACTGGATGCGCCCTACAGTCAACAATGACAGAGATAACTTATTACGTTTATTCTATCGCCCAAAAAAAGGGGAGATAGGGGGTGTTGATTCAAAACTAGAAGTAGTGGCTCCATCAACTACGGCAATTAACGGTGGTGCTCCTAACCTAGTAGCCCTTGATGAAGTTGGCTTGATAGATATCCTTGGCAAGATGATGAATGAAGGGAGACCTGCATTGTACTGGGTTGATGATAATGGAAAGATAAAAATGAGGCGGCAATTAATAGCTTGGGGTACAGGGGGAGAAATGTCAGGCGGGGGTAGAGAATTTGAAGTAGAGTTCAAGGCGGCAAGAGAAGCCTGGAAGGAAAGGAATTTCCATTATGGTATAATCCCTGTTTTCTTTGATGCGTTTTCAAAACCTGGCGTAGATGAAAAGTTCTATGACCAAGAAAAAAAGTTCTATTATTCCAAAGGAGATGATTCTGCAGTTCAGTTCCACCAACACTATCCAATGACAATGGATGATATGTTCCTTGTTTCAAGTGAAACCCTGTGGTCTGTAGAGAAAATTAATCAAAGCATTAAGAAAATAAAAAATTTAGAAGCCTTAGTAAAACCAAAAATGGGGTTCTTCGAACCAGATTTTGATTACAACAGGGCTGAAGGAGAAAGCAGTGATGTTCCTTTCCACATAAAAGGAGCAACCTTTGTACCTACAGAAGATGATGACCCTAGGGCTACTGTTACTATTATAAAACACCCTGAAAGAAATTGGAAAAACAGGTACTATCAGGGAACAGACCCTGTGTATACAGAAACAGGTCATTCCCTTATGGCTTCTGCAATATGGGATAATGTAGAAGGAAGCCCAGTGGCTTGTTTGAATTTTAGAACCCCAGATTATAGGTATTGCTACCTACAAACACTTTTGCTTGGGTTATACTACGACCCACATAGAAGCAGAAACCTTGTAGAATCAAATGTAGGGAGTGGCTTTATGGACTATGTAGATGCCAGGGGGCATTATAGGGTTCTCGTTCCAAATAATATGCTCTCAGCGCATTTAAGAACAACAATGGGGCAAAGGCTTGGAATCAACAAAAAAGGCAATACAGCAAGGTTTATTTTAAATAAGATTCAAGAAATGCTTGAAGTGTATGGAGATAATATTCTTATAGAAGATTTTTGGATACAACTAAAAACCTTTGTTAGAAAGGTAAGCTCATCAGGTAATGAAACATTTAGAGTAGAAAATCCAAAGTATTACCACGATGATGTCATTGATGCGGTTGTATATGCTTACATATGCGGGCAAAGTTTTACTCACTTAACACCAATGGAACCAGAGACAGTAAAAATGAAGAAAGTGAAAAATAAACTTTCATATGATAACAATTTTAACCTTGTTTTTAAAAAAACAATGATATAATAAAATTCTTATATTTGTAAAAACACAATAATTTTAACACTTAACTTATGGCAGTTTCAGGAAATTTACGTAATGCATTAGATGTGGCGCTAACAACGCAGAACAATTCTAATGAAATCATTAAACTCATAGAGGGAGGTCACGCCCACTCTGGGGGTGTAATTAATTCTGTACAAACCAATGATGGCTCTGGGGGGTTTACAGGAACTAGCACTTTCAAGTTTGCATCAAACGTATTAACACTCACATCAGCATCGTCGCAAATTGGTATTGGGGTTTCAGTAGTTGGAGAGCAGGCGCAGCTCGAACTTGGAGGCACTGACGCTGGGTTAATTATGAACAGATTAACCGATGTTCAACAAAATACTTTATCAGATGCAGCAATAGCAGGTATGCAAATATACAACTCATCTGAAAATAGAGTAAAGGTACATAATGGAACATTCTTCCAGGGTCTAACAACGGCAGCTGCAACATTAACAGATGCAGGAGAAATTGATTGGGATGCAACAAAAGAAGTGGTTACTTTAAGTATGCTTACGGCAACTGGTGCAAGAACAATTAATAACCCTACTAATTTAATAAATGGGGGTACTTATGTAATTATATTAAAACAGGATGCACTAGGGTCGCTTACTGTAACTTGGGGTGGTAATTATAAATGGAAAGGTGGAACTGCGCCAACGCTGACTGCAGCTGGTGATGCAGTAGATATCATTACGTTCATTACGGATGGCACAAATATGTATGGTGTGGATTCTTTAAACTTTAGTTAAAATGTTAAAACCCTTTGGTTTTTTTGGTTTTAGTGGTATTCCATTTGAAAACACCTACTCATTAGAGTTTGATGGAGTAAATGAATATTTAACAACACCTGCGAAAGTAAACTTAGGAGTAAATAGTACTATCTCTTATTGGTTTAAAGGTGGCACAAATGCAAATAATACACTACTTGGCGAAGATGATAATCAATATGATTATGTTGTTCAGTTAGCTACAGGAACAGGTCAAGTAGCTTTTAGAGTTGGAACTAAGTACTCAACTTGGGTAGGAGTAACAGAGTTGAGTGATAATGCGTGGCATCACTACGCTTTTGTAAGAAATAGTACGTCTGCTGATTTATATGTCGATGGAAGTTTAAAAACAAAAACAGTAGTAGGTGTATATGATGGAACTGATACAACATTCCACGTATTAGGCGCGCAAGGAAATTTCGCATTACCAATAGATGGTTTTATAGATGAATTTTCTGGATGGAATAGCGCATTAAGTGCTGCCAATGTAACAGCCTTATATAATTCAGGCTCTCCTACGGACTTAAAGGACACATTAGTAAGTAATCCTATTGTATGGTGGAGAAATGGAGATGGTACTGCATTGTTTAGAAATGCAGAATGGGATATACCAAACGAAATGGCATCTGATTATTTTTCTCAGTATTCAATGGAGTTTGATGGGGTTGATGATTCAATAGAAATTGGTGCAGCATCTTTAGGAATTACTGGCGCAATCTCTGTTTCTTGTTGGTTTAAAATTCCCACAACAAATACTGGTGGTGGTGGAACAAATATTCAAGCGTTAGTAGTTGAAGATGAAACTGGTGGAGTAAATAGAAACTGGAATTTACTGTGGAGAGGAACTGGTTATAATGTCATTTATTGGAGCATTTATGCATCAGATGGCAATTACTATGGTAATACATCAACTGGCTTTACTCCTAATGATGGGAATTGGCATCATTTATTAGGCACATACGATGGAACTACAACTACGAATGGAATTAAATTATACATTGACGGAGTATTAAATCATCAAGCAACATCAGGTGCATCAGGTTTAAGAGCAACATCTACAGTTGAACCAACGATAGGTAGTTTGACTTCTGCTGCAGGTTGGTTTTTTCAAGGTAATATAGATGAAGTTTCAGTGTTCGATGCAGTAAAAGTGCCATCAGATGTTTC
>Ga0209337_1000272_pt1 | contig 41002 bp, 54 predicted proteins | sample LinPmetageLP53_FD_184044 | JGI IMG/M metagenome (GOLD analysis project Ga0209337, IMG submission 184044) | Marine viral communities from the Pacific Ocean - LP-53 (SPAdes) (version 2) | ecosystem: Environmental > Aquatic > Marine > Oceanic | place: Pacific Ocean | collected 2010-02-08
ATACTAAAAACGCTATAGGTGGTGCGCCCATCATAGTAAACCAGTCGGTAAACTTTGCTACAGGTGTCGTACCCACAGTAAGGGCGGAGGTTACAAAGATGATGCCACAGATAGCAGATGTAACTAAGGGCGCTGTAGCCGAAGCTGCAATGCGTGGTGGTAATTTTAGGAGAGCATTACAAGGTGGCTAAATTAATATCAATGCCTACGAGTCCGAACTTCGTGAGAAGCAACTGGTCGCTTATAAGAACAGTGGGAACAACGGTAAGTCCGTTTACTGGTAAGACAAAGACACAGGAGTTTGACGGTGTGTACTGGACAGCAGAGGTTTCACTACCGCCAATGAGAAGATCGCAAGCCGCAGAGTGGCAGTCCTTTCTTTTGGAACTAAACGGCACAGTCAACCACTTTAAATTTGCTGACCCTGATGCACTAACAAACACAGGTACATATAGCACTGGACACTTAACATCTGAACTAAGAACAAACAGCAGTTCGGTAACACTTTCTTTTAGTGGCTCAACCATAACAGCAGGTGCTTCTACTTTTGGAAGTGCAAAGGTTGGTGATTTTATAGTTGTTACTGGTGCAACTAATGAAGATAACAATGGAACGCATAAAATAGCAGACGGTGGTTTAACAAGTGCAACAGTAGTCGTAACAACAAGCACATTTACCACAGAATCAAATACTGCAAGTTGCAAAGTTAGAACCAATGTAAAGGGTGCTACAGGATTATCTCTCCTAGCTTCCACAAACGCTGCCAGTGGCACTATTAAAAAAGGAGACTACTTACAGATACAATCGGCTGCAAACACCACAGGCACGCCCACACAAATAGTAATGGTTACGGAAGATGCAACTGCTACAAGTGCAGGCGGTAGTGCAAAGGATTTCTATGGTGTAGCCATACAACCCAAGCTAAGATCAGACCTAGCAACAGGGCATTACGCAGTATTCACAAACCCAAAAGGGACATTTAGGCTCATATCTAATGAGGTTAGTTGGTCAGCAGACCGAATATCCAACTACGGCATTAGTTTTTCTTGTATTGAGGTAATTTAATGGCTACTAGGCAGGGTTTAGATAGTTCTATCGTAAATCGTCTAGGCGCAGACGAACAAGCCTTATTTTTTGCGGTAAAAGCAGAGTTTGATACAGATGACATAAGGGTATGGTCAGGCATAGATGACTTGACAATTAGTTCAGAAACATACACTGGCGCAGGTACATTATTGAGTGTAAGTAACGCAGAAGATAATTTAGAATTAAAGTCTAATGGGCTTGTTGTTGCTTTGTCAGGCATGGACACGACAGTTGTAAATTACGCACTAACAGAGAACTATCAAAACAGACCTATTACTATCTTTATGGGATATGTAATGGGTGGAACAAATGAGGTAGCAGGAACGCTTACTTTGTTCAAAGGTAGAATGACTAGCCTAGTAATTAACGATACCCCTGAAGGCTCTACGGTTACGATAGATGCGGAAAATAGACTTGTAGACCTAGACAGACCTTCTAACCTTAGATACACAAAAGAATCACAAAACTTTTTGCACTCAGGTGATACAGGTTTTAACAGAGTAGCATCCTTACAAGATAAACAAATTAACTGGGGCAAAGCAGGCGTTGGTGACGGAGCAGGTAGAGGTAGAGGAGAGTCTGAAGCAGGTCATATACCCAATCGTGATGTTTTTAGACAATGAAAAAACTACCTAACTGGCAAGCAATGTTTGATTCCTTTGTAGAAAACAATAATTTTGCGTTTAAGTGGGGGCAGAATGATTGTTGTAAGTTTAGCAATGCGCTAATAAAGCAAATAACAGGCGAAGATTTAATTCCTAAAAAATTAAAGTGGCATGACGAAACAAGTGCCATGAAAGCCATAGCATCATACGGTGGTGATTTAGAAACAAGCATAGAGAAAGCCTGCAACGCAAAAGGCGTAGGTGAGATAGATAAAGCCTACATGACTTGCGGTGATCTAGTTGTTTACGAACAAAGTGTTGGTTCTTTTCTTGTTGGAATGTGCAATGGTTTTGGAATACTTACGCCCACAGATGACGGAATAAATGTTGTTGACTGTTCATTAGCTTACAGAGTTTGGAGATTTGATTAATGGGTAAAGCAATTAAAGCAGCTCTTGTTGCAACAGTTATAGTGGTAACAGGTGGCGCTGCAGCAGCATACTTTGGCACTATGGGAATGACTGCAGGTCTTGCAGGCTCATTTGCTTTTGCTTTTGGTGAATACGCAGTTTTTACCTTTGCTTCTACTTTAGTAGCGAGCGCAATAGGTGGCATGACATCAAAAGGCGTAAACGCTTCTACAGCTAATTTTGGTAATAAATTTTCGGCAAGGGGTGGGTTAGTACCAAGACAGATTGTTTATGGTCAATGTCGTGTAGGTGGAACACAAGTACATATTGAAACCAGTGGTACAGATAATTACCTTTTGCACATGGTAATAGTATTAGCAGGACATGAAATAGAAAGCCTAGAAACATTAAGGCTCAATGATATTAATACTACTACTACCACATCAACAATAAGTGGTTCAACAGTACATACGGTTACTAATTCTGATTTTACCAACACAGAGAATGATAATAATTTTGGTAGTGGCAGATTAGTTCGTTACTCCTTTGAAGATGGCAGTCAAACAGCAGCAAATGGTTATATGGATGCACAGCTTACAAGCATGGGTACAACCGATAAATTTTTAGGTTGTGCTTTTGTATATATACAAATGGTGTTTGATGCAGAAAAGTTTGGTGGCGGTTTGCCTACAGTATCATTTGAGGTTAAAGGTAAAAATGTTTACGACCCTAGAACAAGTGCCAATGCAACAACAGATTTGCAAAGATCAAACCCTGCTTTAATTATTAGAGATTTTTTGGCAGATACACAATATGGATTAAAAGCTAAAGCATCAGAAATTAACGATACAACTAATGCAGGTGGCATTGCATCAGCTGCAAATACTTGCGATCAAACTGTAACGCTTGCAGATGGTTCAACGACAGAAAGAAGATATACAGCTAACGGATTTACAAACTTTAGTGCAAATGGCACTGGTGTTTTAGAGTCTGTTTTAAGTTCTATGGCAGGTAAGATGTCTTATGTGAATGGTCAATTTACAGTGTTTGCAGGCGCATCACAAACACCAAGCCTTACAATTACAGATGATGAGTTATTAGCACCTGTTTCTATTTCAACGAATGCTTCTAGCGGTGATTTATATAACTCAGTCAAACCAATATATGTTGACAGAAGCCTTGATTATCAGTCAACAGATGCAGAAGTTTTTGCAGATTCCACCATGCTAAATGAAGATACGCCTAGTGGAGAAAGCACAGCAAATTATGTAAAAAGAATGGAAGTGCAATTACCATTTACTGTTACAGATACTATGGCACAACGCTTGGGGCGCATAGCTCTTAAAAGCCAAAGGCAAACAACGACATTATCCGTATTAGTTAGTCTGCAATTCATGCGGTGTCAACCTAATGACTGGGTATATCTTACAAATGAAAGACTTGGCTACACGCAAAAAGCCTTTGAAGTTTTATCTACAAATATGGAAGCTATGCAGGATGATGAAGTAACAGTTATAGCTACTAGATTAAACCTTAAAGAGGTAGAAGCATCTGTATTTAACTTTGCAACTAACGACTACACCACAGGACAAGCAGAAGGCTCTAATGTGTCAACAGGTGATTACAGTGTAACCGCACCGACAAACCTGTCCCTAGCACAGCAGAACGCTATTGACGGCACGACCAGTAAGGTAGACATACTTGTGAACTGGACTAACAACGCTAGTGATAAAGTGGTGCTTACAGAGATAGCCTATAAGTTAAACGCTGATTCTAACTACACTGCTGACTTTACGGCAGGCAAGGGCGTAACAAAGGCATCTATTCCCAATGTGGTGGTAGGTAGCACTTACAATGTCAAACTACGACACATAGACCTTAACGGTGTGGCTAGTGCTTATACTAGCGCAGTTAATATCACAATTTCTGCAGCTTCCTCTGCGCCATCAGCACCAAGCAGTTTGACTTCTAGCACAGGCAAACAAAATATATTGGTATCATGGACAAACCCTAACAATAGTGATCTAAGAGCAGTCAAGGTTTATAGAAGAACTGCAAACACCACGCCAACTGATGACACATACCTTGTAGATACTCTGTATGGTGAGCCTAATGCAATTACAACTACTATATTTGGCGATCAAGACGGACTAACAGCAGGCACTACCTACTATTTTTGGGTAAGAGCAATCAATCACTCAGGACAGCATTCAGGTTTTGTAGGCTCTGTAAATGGTACATTCACTGCAGCAGTTATTGGTGATGGCACTATCACAGAACTTAAACTGGCAGATGATGCTGTTACCAATGCAAAGATAGCAGTAGATGCGATACAAGGAGATGTAATAGCTGCAGGTGCTATCGTTGAGGGCAAATTAGGCACTGACTCAATATCAGCAGCAAAGATTCAAGCTGACGCAGTAACTTCAGCAAAAATTTTAGCTAATAATATTATTGCATCAAAAATTGCAACAGATGCAATTATAGCTAGACATATTCAAGCTGACCAAGTAACTGCAGGAAAAATTAATGCTGATGCGGTAACAGCTAGAGAAATAAATGTAAGCACCTTGTCTGCAATTACAGGTAATGTTGGAACATTAAATGCAGGAACAATAGATGCTAACAATATGACAATTAGCAATCTTAATGCAGGTAGTATCACAGCAGGAAATTTAAGCGCAACAAGGATTACTTTAAATGGTTCAACACTAACTGCAGACGGCAGTGGTTTGAAAATAACATCAGGTGGAGTTAGCGTATCAGAGATAGGAACAAGAGCAGTTGGTTCTATGGTTGTTAATGGCGCGGCAGGATCAACAGCATTTGGGGATGGTAGAAGCTCTGATAATTTTACAAGCCTTATTCAAGCAACATTTACTACAGCAGAAGGTGGTGACTATCAGATTGTCGCTAATTGCATGGTAGGTGGAACTATAAATAATTTAACGCAAGTTGAGTCAAGAATAAGAATTGGCTCAACTGTAATAGCAGATTATAATTCTCCAGTTGGTGGCAATATGTTACAACCCATAATACTTGGCGGTAAGATATCGTTGGCTGCTAACACTAGTTTTACAGCAATTTTTGAAGGTCAAGTTATACAAGATAATTCAGGCGTAACACCTGCTATATCTGGATTTAGCACAAGAATATCAGCACTAAAACTAAACAAACAATAATGAGTAAAATATTTGCACCAACACCAGAAAATCCTCTTACAACAACACAAAAAATAAGAAATTTAAGGTTGTTTATGCTACAAGATTGTGATTGGACTGTAGCTGTAGATAGTCCACTATCAGATAGCAAAAAAGCAGAGTGGGTTACTTACAGACAGGCACTAAGAGATTTGCCAAGTAGCTATACTGATGATGATAATTATAATGATGTTACATTTCCAACAGAGCCATAGGAGTAAATTATGAGAGACGAAGGAAGATTTCAAGGAGACATGGATAGAAACGAAGTAGAAATGGACTTAAATAAGTTCATGGCTATGGTGCAAGAAATCGGTGCGCTTAAAGATAAGATCAGAGACTTGGAGGATGAGTCAACCAAGAACCCACATCAAAGGTGGATATTCTTAGCCAGTGCTATTGATTCATGGCGTATCTTTCCAAGGATATTCGTAGTGGTTTATATCTATCTAATGTATGAATCTGTCATGTGGTTTATGGCATTGCCTGAACCCAACATAGAACAGTCAGCATTGGTATCTGTGGTGGTAGGTGCAATGGGTGTAGTCTTTGGAGTTTACTCAGGTAAGACAGGACAGAGCAAAGGATTTAAGGGTGAGGAGAAATAGTTTTACCCCTAATTAAATTATGTTAGGATTATAAAAAAACTGTTCTAAGATTAGACATAAAATAGCAATGCTGTAGTTTCATAGGATTTCTTATGAACGACAAAGACCAAAAAAAACACGATTACCTAATCGCCTGGGCCGCACTAATGTTTCTTGTAACTCTGGTAGCAGGATTTTCAGTTAATGTTAACGCTCAGTCAAACCAACAGTCAGGCACGGCTTGTGTGAACGGTTCACAGTATTGTGAGAACAATAGCCTTGATACGGTGAACACGACAACGACCACAAATACAAATTCAAACACGAACACAAACACCAACACGAATACTTCTACTGCAACAAACACGAATAATAATTCCAATACAAATGTTTCTACTAATACTAATACCTCTACTAACACAAACACAAACACAAATCAAAACACAAACTTAAATACAAATGTAAATACTTCTACAGCTAGTTCAACCTCAAATAACACTAATACAAATAATAATGTTAATACTTCTACATCTAACTCAACTGTCAACTCAACTGTTAATCAAAATGTAAATAACACAAATAATTCTACTTCTAACAATACGAATCAAAATACAAATATAAATAAATCAGAGTCAGAATCTAATGTGCAGACTAATAATGTTAATCAAAATAATAATAATACTCAGTCTGATAACACAAACAGAAACATTAATGAATCCAACAGCACGCAGACCATAAATCAAAACATAAAGTCTGAAGCTCCTCCTGCATCTGCAATAGCACCTAGCATCATGAGTTACAGTCAAGACTTATGTACCACTGGTGTATCAGGAGCATTTCAAGGACAGGTCTTTGGTTTCTCAGGCGGTAAAACTGTTACAGACAAAAACTGTGAAAGGCTCAAACTATCTAAGTACTTATACGACATGGGCATGAAAGTAGCATCAGTAGCTTTGTTATGCCAAGACGAAAGAGTTTTCAAGGCTATGTCAATGGCAGGCACGCCCTGCCCTTACGAGGGAAAGATAGGCAAAGATGCAAAAGCAGAGTGGGATAAAAATAAATCCAAAAGACCTGATGTAGATGATGCTGAAGCTGAATACATAAAGCAATGCACACATGAAGCTAATCCAAATAGAGAAAAAATAAATAAAGATGTTGTAGGCTTGGTTCAAAAGACTTACACAAGAAAAACCAAAACCAACAAACAATGCAAAAAAGAGTTCTATGCTACGCAGTAGCTAGTCTGCTATCCTTTAGTGTATATGGACAGTACACCTATGAAGCAGGACAAGATTTATTCCATCTGCAAACAAACGCCAACAACTTTGAGGGCGAGTTAGCATACGAGGTTTCTGATGATGGTATTAGCCCTGCAATTGATCTTTCTTTTGATTTTACTTTCTACGGCTCTACATTTACACAGGCAAGGATGGCGACGAATGGATGCCTACATTTTGGTAATAGTGGTAGCTATTGCAATGACTATACTCCTGACCCTATTAACGGACAGCACACTTTTACAATATATCCATTTTGGACAGACTTAATTAGAGACAGCAATTCTCGCATGAAGTCTTGGGGTGATAACAGCAAGATGATCTTCGGTTGGTATGATTTAAGGGAGTACAACAGAAGCAATACAGACAACAGCTTTGAAGTAATACTCTGGAACAACAACTCCTTTGACATACGCTACGGTGCATTAGAAATTATCAACCATGATGTACTAATAGGTGAAGTAGGCTCTAACAAAACAAACTCATACACCTATTATCACCATGATGAATGTTCTACCGGAACTACAAACTCTAGTGCTTGCGTAAACACTAACTGGAATAACACAGCAATAAATACAACATTAGAGAACGGTGGTTCTTTATACGGTTCAGGCAGTGGCAACGGTGTAGATTGTAGCAATGTCCTTAATGATTCTAGTTGCACAGGATATGCTGACGCTTTTTTAACACAACAATGCAATATCACTGATCTTTATAGTGAGTCATGCCCTAATTATTGGCAGGCATTTGATCAACAAGAATGTGATAACGACCCACAGTATGCACCTTTCTGTGCAGGCTACAGACAAGAAGATTCAGTAGCTTTCTTTGATGATGAGCAGGTTGACTATGGTTTCGTAGATGAGCAACAACAGTTTGCAACAGGTATATTCACAGACGATCACCATGACAATCACGGTTTTGAAGAACAATTTACTATCATAGAAGTATTTGAAGAAGAAATGTTTCCACCCTTTGAGGATTTTGGAAACAACCCAAATGAATATTTTTCAGAGCCTATGGTTGATGATATTTTAATATTCCATGATTCAGACCCTTTGCCTTTTATAGATGATTTTGACCTACATCATGACGAGCCATTTCACCAAGAAGATATGTTGCTAGATGAGTTTATATTCCAAGAAACATTCCTGGTAGAAGATTACAGCGAGCCTGAAACATTCATAGAATTTAACTCCATAGACGATTTAGAGGAATGGTTTGAGGAAGAAACCAATGAACACTTTGAGGAAACGCTAGAAGAAAGGCTTGCAGACCTTGACGAACCCGAAGAAGAATTCATAGAGGAAATATTTGAAGAAGAAGCTGTAGAAGAAATCTTTGAGGAAATAGAAGAACGACAAGAGATCATGGAAGAAGAAAGAATAGCCGAGAGACAGGAAGAAGAACGGGAAGAAACCTTTGATGAGGTGGCAGAAGAGTTTGCAGCAGTTGAGTCGGACACTCCTACAGGAAAAAACAAGTTAATGGTTACGGCATTGAATGTAGTTAGGGCAGGTATAAAAACAGCATCTAACAGCTATTCACAAGCTACTGGTGGCGTTTCTTCTAATAACACAAGTAACAACACCTCTAGCGTAAATTCAAGCACAGCAAGCAATTCATCATCAAGTGGCGGAATTAGCACATCTAGTAGCCCAAGTGCATCTGACCAGTTCGCAAGTGCAACACAACAAACAAACCAAGTTCTTTCCATGCAAAGTGATGTGGGTGGTTCTAATAACGCAACAATGTCTATAACGCCTTTACCAACATTTGATAACTCAGCATCTATGGTTGTGGCTGACGTGCAGGTGCAAAATGTGCAGGGTGAAATTGACACGGCATCTTCAGGAGTAATGACATCTTCAGAAGCAGATCAGATCGCAGACAAGATTATTGCGGCTAATATAGAAGCACAACAGGAAGAAATAGAGCAAGAGCAACAAGATACAGGTGAGTATGGAGATGAATCAAAATTGATAGCATTAATTGGATATGTGCCTAGCTTTAATGCTTACACAGAAACAGTAGTTCCTGATGCTCAAGATTGGTACTCTAGTCAAACTATATACGCATCTGCTACACTTAATGACAATACTAATGCTTTTTATGGATTAGTGAATGATAACTTACAAGGTCTCAGTCAAATGATTAGTGACCAACCTAATATTTGGAGATAATCAATGGATTGGTTTCAAAATAAAACAACGCAAATAATTGCTCTTGTCGGCATCGTAGGAACGCTAGCAGGCTTTGGCTACACTGGGGCAGAATATGTCAACAGACTAGAAAACCTAGAAGCTAAAATTGGTGGCATAAGTGAAGCAGAGGACAATGTGCAAGTCATTGAAGAACGCTTTGCTGCTATAGAAACATCTGTACAGTTCTTGGAAAAAGAAATAGACAATATTGAAGTTCCTGATGTAACTGAAATTAAGACAGACATAGCTACGATCATTGCTGACTTACAAAGTCTCAACAGCAACCTAGAGAAATTAGAAACTAAGCTAGAAAAGAAAGACAGCAATCCACTAAACGGATAATGCGACTTTTTATTTTTAGCGTGGTGCTTACTGCTTGTGCTACCGCACCAGTAAAGAAAGAATGGAACGACAAGTACGACACTGCTCAATGGCGTAAACAATTTAATGAATGTAGAAAGTTGTTGTACACAGCCTATCCTGAAGAAGTGCAAAGAGATGAATGGTCTGAATGTATGAACAAGGACTATGCAAGAAGTAATTGAGTGGATAATAAGTTTATTTGTACATCATTATCAAATAAGGGTGTCGTTCAACAAAGAGTATGGTGATGCAGATGACAAGGTTTACATAAGCAAAAAGATTCTAGTGCAAAAGGAAAACCATTTGAAGTTCCGTGATCTCAATAACAAGACCATAGAGTACAGAAGTGCAGGTGGCTTGAATTACATCATTGAGGATATGTGATGCAACAGATATTTATAGGAATTATTTTGATGCTAGGTTTTGCAAGCTATTATTTCTATAGTCAAAATCAAATACTTACAGCGAACAACGCAGCACTGGAGAGCGCAGTTGCCATACAGGAAGAAACAATTGCAACCATACAAGCAGACTTTGAGATGCAGGCACAACAGCTACAAGACCTCACCGTCAAGAGCCAAGCTGCACAACTAGAACTTAATAGATACACACAGTTTATACAGAACTATGAGTTAGCATCTGAAATACTGGCTGACCCAGTGAAAATGGAGAGGAAAATAAATAATGGTACAAAGCATATCATGGAAAACATTGAGCAAATCAGCAGTGATGTTGACGGTCTTGATAATGGCTTGCAGTTGCAGTCTACTTCCGACTAGAGAAATACAAGTAACCGCAAAACCAATAGAACGCAAGATAGTGCAACCTATCATGCCTAGAGAAATAGACCTTAGAGAGTTGCAGTGGATAGCCGTTACACCTGATAACTACGAGCAACAATTAGCTAGAATAAAAGAGCAAGAGGGTGAGTTAGTGTTCCTAGCTATGACGATTCCTGACTATGAAGTCATGGCATACAATATGCAAGAGATCAAAAGATACATCACAGAACTAAAGGATGTGGTGGTTTACTATAGAAAAGTAACTACCGAAAACCCAAAAGAAAATTAATAAGTGAACCCTGCGACTTCACCAAGGACAAAAGCTAGATTGTATAAAACCCGCATAATATACAATCACAAGGCACTGCAAGGTTCTAATCAATTATACAATTTTTTATTAAAACTTCCAAAAAATGATTAAATCTGATAGCCTTAAATTTTCATATAGGAGAATAATATGGGAATGATAGGAGAGTGGATAGGGATTATCACAGGCGTAGTATGTTTAGCATCTATTATCTGTGCATTAACTCCGACTCCGAAAGACGATGCAATGATCGGAAAGTTCTATAAATTTTTAGAACTGATGGCATTGAACATTGGTAAAGCTAAACAGTAATAACCAAAGGTGCAGAAGCACCTATTTAATTTATGGCAACAGTAACACCATTCGTATATAACGCTATTCTTGAAAGGGTCGTAGATGGAGACACCATTGATGTTACTCTTGACTTAGGATTCAGTGTCTTTCTTCACAAACAACGCTGCAGGTTGGCAGGCATAGACACCCCTGAGTCAAGAACTCGCAACCTTGCTGAAAAGGCATTAGGCAAAAAGGCATCAGCAAGACTTAAAGAAGTTTGCGTAGGCTCATTCAAAATACAATCACTAGGCAAAGGTAAATATGGCAGAATACTTGCAATTCCTTATACAGAAGATGGTCAAGACATTTGTCAGATGCTTGTCCAAGAAGGACACGCAGTTGAATACTGGGGTGGAACTAAAACAGCAAAAGTCAGAGATGACGGAACTTGGGGTGAATAATATGCACATATCAGATGAAGGCGTAATGTTGGTAAAGAAGGCAGAGGGTTGCAAATTAGAAGCATATCAATGTGCTGCAGGTGTGTGGACTATAGGTTATGGTTCAACACATGGCGTACAAAAGGGTGATGTTTGGTCGCAAGAGAAAGCAGAGATAATGCTTATAGATGAACTAGAAGAATACGGTAAGTATGTAGAAGAATTAGTTACCATACCTCTAAATCAATGTCAGTTTGATGCTCTTACTTCTTGGACATTTAACTTAGGACCAAGCAACCTGCGAAGTAGCACACTGTTACAGGTCTTAAATCAAGGCGATTACGAGGGCGTTCCATATCAAATAAAAAGATGGAATAAAGTTTCAGGGCAAGTCAATGATGGTCTTATTCGCAGACGAGAAGCGGAAGCATTGTTATTTGAGGGTAAACAGTGGGAACATGTTTAAATGGCTCTCAGCAAGACACAGAACAAAAGGCTTGGGGTAATACTAAGTGTTATGTTTAAAGAAGAAACGCCACAGGAGATGCTAGAGGATGTCATACGACATGGTTTCGTAGAAAAACTTGATAATACTTTTCAACTCACAGATAAAGGCATTGATGAAAAAAACCGACTCTGCACTCTGTCAGGACTTAATATCAAATACACTAGCGAAAAGTAGACTAAACCCAGTCAGCACCTTCGTACCATCCAACAAGGCTGAAACGCTCGCCCTTAGTTACCTTAGTAACTCTGTGATAGAGAAAAGACGGAAATACTAATATTGTGCCTTTTTCTCTTAGCTTCTTTTTATCTAAGCTACCTAAATCTTTATTGAATTCAAAGTCTCCGCCTACATAATCTATGCTATCGGATAGCTGTACCGTGATACTGAGCTTACGCTGTGAGCAATGATCAAAGATATTAGAGTCCATGTGATAATCATAGAAATCGCCCTTGCCATACTTAGCTATTTGAAAATCTTGAAACCCATTTAAGTGAACACCAAAGCATTCACGATTTGCCATTGTGATGTACTGGTGCATTATGCGATCTAGGTAAACACCGTTTTGAGAATCATAAGCACATGGCAGTATGTTTGACGATCTTGTAAGTTTGTCTATGTTGGAGACATTGCCAACCTCTGCTTCCTTAGTGTTACCCTCAAAGTAGAGAGCCTTAATTGCTTCGCAATGTTCCTCGCTTAGTTCTGCTTGCCAAGAATAGCAATAGGTGTTCATTACACAATTTTTCCAAACATATACAACAATGCTAGTAAATTTTCTCTAGGCAGGTGTTGTAAATGCTTTGGTATTTCTATTCCTCTAACTATCATTTTAATTCTCCCTAGTATTTACGCCGTTAAGTTTTCTTTTAATAAGCTCAGTTAATATCTTAACTCTTACTTTAGGTTTAGTAGCAGCAGATACAAACAAGTCTTTTAACTCACTATTCATTAGTTCTTTGACATAAAAATGTTCCATAACTACCTTTCCTGTTTTTTTGTCCTTAGTTTTTTGACTTTTTTTATATTTAATTGGCATCTTTTTTTACTAAATCTATTATTTCATTAACTATTTCTTTTCCTTCCTTTTCGCTAGGAGCGCAATCAACAGCCATTTTTGTGTAAAACTCAATTCCTATGTATATCATATGCACAACGCCAAGTTCTTCATATTTCTCAGTAAGGTCACACAATCCAAAAAATAATTCATCATGGATTTTTTTAAGTATTAATTCTTTTTTTGCCTTAGTTGTCATTATCACTCCCCCACTTAGCGTGTATTACATCTTCTAATTCACCTTTTTCATTATTGACTATAAAATCAATTACTATCCATGCCATAAACCAAACAGCTAAAGGCACTACTACAATCCAAAATACATAATTCATATTTTTGTTATTTTGTCTGAATTTATCTTATTACCGTTTTTGTCAATAATAGTATATTGTTCTAATAAGCGTTTAAGCATAAAGTCTGCAAACTCTGAATAGATAACTGCATCACTTTCAGGCTTATCCAGTTCTTTTATAATTCTATCAATAGAATACTGTTCATCAGATTTGACAGTGTTGTTTTTTACATATTGTTTTAATGCTCTTTTCATTATTACCGTATCTGCTCTAAATAAATTCTTATACATAATTACTCCTATAATTTTCCCTTAACCCATAAAACCATTGCTAAAAATATACCACAAGCACCGTAAAGTGCTAATAATCCCAGTATTACATTTATGAATGTTTCCATTAGTGCAGAGTTATTTCTCTACAGCCATTTTTAATAAATGAACTTAGGTCATACCAGTCGGATTCAGACAAAATGTTTTCTACCTCAGCTACTGTCATACTCATAAAGTCTGCTTGATATTTTATTGATAGTTTTGCCATCTTCTTTTCTAGTGGCGACATTTCTTTAAATTCGTTATTAACTGACATTTGAAACCTCTCTGGGTTCGTAACTAGCTGTCTGGCCCGAAGCCCACACCCTGTCAACGCGTCTCTTAGCGTCGGCTTCCCTGTTGTAGGTGGCAATTTTCTTGTGCTCACCGTACCTACCAATATGGGAAAAATACTGGTAGACGTCATATACGGTTGTATTCATTTTGTTTCTTCCATATCTTTATCCCTGTTATTGTTTTCTTTTACCATAAGGTTAATAACATTTGTAAAGTTAGATTCTGACAATTTTGGCATGATTGCTTCAACCATCTTATATAAAGTATTTTGTGAAGATTTTTTAAGAATTTCAGCAAAGTCAACTCTAATCCAAGTATCTTGAATAAACTGTTTCATATTTTTAGGCTTCATTATGCTGCCCCTTCTTTTGCATACACATATCTTGGATAAATGCCTTTAATATCCTTTTGGCTCATGCCTGTTATATTTTCTAGCATCACATGATCTCTAGCAGGACTATAAGTACAAGCCCAAGCATAACCTGTTCCGCAATACAGTTTGCCTTGATAAGTATAGGTGTGGTAATTACGTTGATACATACCAGCATCAACACATTGAATAGGAACAATCCCATGTTTTTCAAAGTTCTCTTTTGTTGGCTTATCGCCCCATGTATAATCAATTAATATTGTCATTTTATTTTGCCTCCCGGCTTTATCATGTTATGTGCCTATTATACTGCTGTTTTCAGCTTATCGTAAACCTTTTTTGGAATAATATTATTGTACAGTCTTTTAAGTCTGCCGGGCTTTACTATCTGGCATTCCCATATTGTCTCAACTTTCCAACCGAGTCTACGTAAATCCCTACGGTTTTTTGCGTCCCTCTTTCTGTTGGCTGCGAACTTGTCAACCCAGAACTCAGTGTTGGTCTTTGGAACTTTCCTACCCTTCTTGCAGTTGTGCTTGTGCCAGAAACAGCCGTTGACGAATACGCACGTGTTGTATCCGGGCATAACAATGTCGGGTTTACCCGGTAAGTCCTTTCTGTGCAGCGAGAATCTAAGTCCCATACTGTGCAGATAGCTTCTTACGAGAATCTCCGGCTTTGTGTTCTTTGACTTTATGCAGGACATGATGCGGCTTCTTTGTGCTGTTGGATTTTTCATCAGAAGGGCAGGTCGTTGTCCGGTTCTGGTTCTGTTGTCCAGGATTTAGTTTCCCATAGTTTCCTTGCCCACTCTTGCCCGAAAGTTGCCGGCAGTCCGAAACTAGCGAAGAACTTGTACTCGTCGCCGAACTTAACGTGCAGCTGGGAGTGGTGATGCTGGCATAGTGGTATTGCGTTTCTGTCATTGGCTTTAAGTGAAATGCCCCTGTGTCCGTCGTAGGGTTTCATAAGGTGGTGAGCCTGCACATCACCGGAATGTGAATAGTAGCCCGCCTTGCATATAAGACAAGGCAGGGTTCTTATCCACTTAAGGTGTTTACTGTCAGTAAACCTCTTTGCCATTAGAAAGGTATCTTCTTAGCCATAGCGTCTACGTCAGCGGTGTTACCGTCCTCTGTCATTTCTTGGAAGCCTATGCTGGTGAACGGCGTACCGTCCTTTGATTCCTTTGCCCAGCAACCCTGCTTGTAGACGACTCCGTCAATGGTTACCTTGCCGCCCATGTCCGGCGTCTTGTCGCTGCGCTTCTCGTTGTTGAGGTGCAGCAGACCTATAGACATCATCATCTCGTACTTCTCCTCGCCCTGCTTGTCAAAGCTCTTGACTATAGCACCGTACTTAGTTTTGCCGTTTATCACGAACGGCCCCTTTCTCAGTATCTTCGCGTCGTTCTCATGCCAAAGATAGCCTTTCTTTTCGTCGTCGTATTGCTTATCGCTCATTTTTACTTACTCCTATAAGTTTGTATTCATAACCCTTTCTGTTAAACATTCTTCTCTTCTCAACAACCTCGCCTATCATTGGTAGGTTGTACTTCACTCTATGCGGCTTTTTCCGCAATTCTCTTATGGCTGCGCTTATGGAAGGCTCACCATATAATACACCGGTCTTATGCTGTATAACTTCCTGTAGATTCCAGAAAGTCCACCAATTACCGTTACTCATGCACCTGTACACGCACTCAACCAAAGAAAACTTACTCACTGTAGGCATCTATGAGTTTGTCGTACGCATCTTTGTCCTGGTCGTTCTCACCTAGGTCATTGTAGGCTTTCTCAACGTTAGATGAATTCTTAGAGAATAACTTCTTCCTATCATCCTCGGAGAGATCGGCTACAGACTTTCTAAACGCGTTTATGTAATCATTGGTGGTTTTGTGGCTGCTAGCCTTCTTTCCGTCAATGCTCATAAGCACGTACGCTTTTGCGCTTCTTACCGCATTTAGGCCGGGCTTGACCTCTCTGTCAATTAAATCCTCGCCCCTGTATATGTGCGCACCCAGACCGAACATTGACATGCACTTAGTAAGACAGCGCATCTTGGTGTTAGCCACGTCAACGACGTTCCAGTCTTTTTTTGCATTATTATTGTAGTCTGTTACAGCTAACCACATACTGCGGCTGACGCCCTGTATCGTTACCGTGCAATGCACAGAGGCGGAACCGTCGGGATAGACCATGCAATCTAGTGAACCGTAAGTCGGATTATCAAACTCCCTAAACTCATAGTCTACTTCCGGGAAATACTTCTGTACCTCCTGCCACATGTCGGTCCAGCTAAGGTAATCAAACTTACCCTTCTTGTCCTTAATTTTATCCATGCTAACCTTGTTCAAGGTTTCCCATATGTCTTTATAGTTTGCACTCATTTTATACCCCACAGTTTTTTAGCAGCCGCAACGTCAGCCGGGTTATTCCAGCGCCAGTCGTCAAAGTCCGGATAGAACAATGAAGCCACTTGGTTAATATCATCCGAATAGGAAAGAACGTTCATCATTGCTAACGAAGCCTTTCGCAATTCCTCTAATCTCTCGTCTATGTTAGTTATAGCGACCGTAACTACCTCTGCTTTAGTTTTGGTAACGTGTATGAAGTCGGCTACAGCGTCGCAATTCTCTGCGTAGGCGTACAGGCTTAGCTGTCGGCATATGCTTGAAGGTGTCTTAGGCATCATGCGTCCGGTTGTCTTTATGTCCCTTATCATTCCAGGATATTGAAGGTCAATGAAGCCTATGACTGGAATCGGCAGGTCAAAGTCTATCTCTATTCTTTTCTGTATGGATTCCGGCTTGCCTAGCTCTCTATAGAATGGCATTGCAACCTCTAGGTATCTCTCTATGTTACCCCTCTCCAGTCTAACCTTGTCGTAGTCGTATTCATTGGACTTCTTGTTCTCTATCCACCTTTCGTCAAATATGTTAAGCGCCATGTTTATAGGTGCCGCAATATCGTTGCCCTCGTAGTCAAATGCCCAACTAATGGCGTCGTCTATAGCCGTGCCCCGCCACATAGCCGGATTAGACGGCCCTCTATGACCGCTGACCTTTAGAATCCAGGACGCAGGATTTGATATGAACTGGTTGATGGAACTAGCGGACAGATGCTTTATTCCGTGCGCTTCAAATGGATTGTTATTACTCATTTAATTACCTCTAATTTATGTCTTGTCAATTAATGTATAAGTGATTATAATTCATATTTGGAATAATTAAAACCTTTTTATGCAGCTAAAATCATATCTGACAGAAAACAAACACACCCAAATGTCTTTCATAGAACTAATGGAGATGGCTACAGGCGTAAGGGTTCCGCAAGGCACATTCGCTAAGTGGATAACCGGTTCTCGTATTCCGAGAAAGCGTGAGATGATTATTCTTTACGAGATTACCGAAGGTCAGGTGCAACCAAACGATTTTTACATCAAGGAATAAAAATGGAAACTAAGAAAGAAATAGTAAACGTTGAACTGGAAAAACTAGTTCCGTACGAAAACAATTCAAGAAACCACACAGACGAGCAGATTTCACAGATAGCCAGTTCAATAGACGAATTCGGTTTCACTAATCCGGTCTTGATTGACGAGAACAATTCAGTATTGGCTGGGCACGGAAGAGTCAAGGCAGCTGAGCTACTATCGCTTAAAGACATACCAACAGTTAAGATACTAGGCCTCACAGAAAAGCAGAAAAAAGCCTATGTTATTGCAGACAATAAACTAGCATTAAACGCCACATGGAATGACGAAGTCCTACAGAACGAGCTTCAAGACCTATTCAACAGCGACTTTGACCTAAGCATACTCGGTATGAACGAAAACGAGATAAACAGCTTTCTTGGCGATTCTCTTAACAACATAGCGGACGAGAAAGACTACGTAGGTGCAGAGGAAATAACGCTTGATGACATAGATGACTTCAAACACGAGTGTCCTAGATGCGGTTTCAACTTCAATGACTGACGGCAGAAAACACGGACCTTGGTATTTCAAGGACCTTGAAAGCATAAATAAAACCGGAGTCAACGTATTTAGCACCTTTAGTTGCGGCGGCGGCTCAACTATGGGATACAAACTAGCTGGATGCAACGTAAAGGGTTGCCTAGAGATAGACGATAAGCTGATGGAGATGTACATAGAAAACCACAAGCCCAAGTACAGCTACAAGATGGCTATACAGGACTTCAACAAGAAACCATTTGAGGAGATTCCAGACGACCTTAAGGACCTTGACATACTAGACGGCTCACCGCCATGCTCGGTTTTCAGCACGGCAGGGGCAAGGGAAAAGAAATGGGGTAAGGAATATTATTTCAGAGAGGGCCAGGAGGTACAGAAACTTGACGATCTATTCTTTCACTTCGTTGAAACAGCTAACAAGCTCCAGCCAAAGATTGTAATAGCCGAAAACGTGCGCGGTTTGATTCTCGGAAATGCCAGAGGTTACGTGAAGGAGATATTCATAGCGCTTGACAAAGCAGGCTACGACGTGCAGTTGTTCGTGCTGAACGCCGCTAAAATGGGCGTTCCACAGTCAAGGGTAAGAACATTTTTTGTAGCCAGGCGAAAAGACCTTCAACTATGTAAACTAGAGTTGGACTTCAACGAGCCTAACCTATCCTTCTTTGACGCAATGAAGGGTTCAAATAAGATACAGGAAAGAAAGCAGATAAGGCACACTTTGAACGACATGTGGAGAGCGACCAAGCCCGGAAAGAACCTAGGCTCAGCTAACGATAAGGGTCATTTTTTCAGTCTCTACAAGATAAATCCTAATCTTCCGGTCAACACGGTGACGGCTAACGGACCCACGCACATTCTTTGGGATAAACCATACTATCTATCAGACCAGGAGCTCATAAGACTGCAGACGTTTCCAGAGGATTACAACTTTATGAAACAACAGACTCAATACGTGACTGGAATGTCAGTACCTCCATACATGATCCAAAGACTGGTGCTGGAGATAAACAGGCAATGGAAGCTGCCTACTTTACGTTGAACTGATCTAAATAGGCCGTGTCCCAGTCAACTTCATCTATGTCGTTGTACTTCTCAAAACACCGTCTGTCGGTGTTGTACTTAAACTTGCACTCGCCTATCTTTCCGTACAAGTCCTGCTCCCTAATCTTTCTGGTTATCACGTTTGTTGAGTTGTCCTCAAAGTCCCTGTGAACGGTAAGTACGGCATCGGATTGATTGTGCCAGTGGCTAGCACCGGATATGTCGTACGCCGTCGGCGGTAGATAGTTTCCGTCGTTCGTCTTGGGTAGCTTTGTTGGATGGGCTATAACCCAGCAGACTATCTCGTAAACCCTACTAAACCTTTTGCAAAGCGATATGAAGTCTCTGATGTGTTCGTCCTCTCTCTGGTTTCCCTGCCTAGCAGCCGAAACCTCGTTGAATGGGTCTATGACCAAACCGTTTATTCCGTGCTTATAGACGGCTGACTGGGCTACTGAAAGTATAAGTTGTATTGATGGTATAGCGTCCTTGGTCTCTATGAAGAAGAAATGGTTATTTATGAAATCCAGTCCGGCATGTAGCTCTGATTTAGTCATGCGGTTCTTAACCCCCTCGTCAAAGGGTTTTCTGAGATACATCTGCACCAATCGCCTTATGTGCATTGAAGTAGAGTGCTCTGGTGAGAATAGCGCGAATTTCCATCCGTTCCTCTCAGCTAGGTTTATAAGTATCTGATCCAAAAAAACCGACTTACCGTGGTTAGGTATTCCGGTAATGACGTGAAACGTACCAGTCATTATCTTGTAGATGTCGTCCAGACCCTCCATGCCGATCTCTATTGGCTTCTCATAGTCACCCTCATACAGATCGTTTAACTGCGAAAAGTAGTCCGAAGCAGTGTAGAGCCCCTCTATAGGATACGGAACGGCAAGCTCAACTATCTCCCTAAGTTTCATAGGGCCGTGTTTGATCAGAACCTCGTTGGCGTCCTTGCAGTTATCTGGAATCTCAACGTACCAGCATATGTCCTTTCCGAACCTATGTAATAACTCCTTATGCAGAGCCTTTCCGCTATCGTCGTTGTCAGTGAACAATATTATCTTTGTAGCAGTCAACTTGCAGTTCTCTAATGCAGAAAACCTTTTGTCGTTGTTCTCACCCTTAAATTCCTTGGGCGCACCATTTGGCAAAGTCGTTCCATAATCAAAGCCGATCTCTGCAAGAGCCAACACGTCAAACTCACCCTCGGTAAATATGACAACGTCCGAACCGCACACGCGATCGTAGTTATACAATATTGACTTAGCGTTGGCAGACTGTCTGAATTTCTTGTCCCTAGTTCTATACTTAACGTTTGTAAGCTCTCCTAATTCGTCAAAATACTGGAAGGCGCACCATTCGTTTTCCTGCACGACCTTATATCTATCGCAGGTGTCCTTACTTATCTTTCTCTCTTTCATGTATTCATAGAAAGAAGCTTGGGGTTTATCAGGAACGATTGGCGGACTGGGCCGTACATAGCTTATCTTTCTTTTAGGCTCGTATATAGAGCCGGTTCCCTTTCCACCAGTCCACTCGCAGTGATGGCATTTCCAGACAACGCTGTCGTTTGTTATCGTGACTGATAACGGATTGTCTCTAGGATTGTGGGGTGGTTGGCACTGAGGGCACTTGACCTTCTGGTTGCCTTCCTGCTGGTGGCTTAGGTTTATGTTGTTATCTCTGAGTGTCTTATCAATCATAATTAGTCAGCTAAGAAATAGAATATGAAAAGCGGTAGGCTTATGATCAATGTTATCTTTATGATGTGTCTGTGAAATATTTCTTCCATTTTATCCTGCAAGGTTGTTAAGGTTCTTATTTTTAATCGGTTTGTCAAGAAAGTCCAAATACCTCTGCTGATTTAGAAAGGTTGAAGCGTGAGGAATAAACTTCTCCTCTGTCAGTATGTTCTCCTGCGCAAAAACCTTGGTAGCGTAGATGATCTTTGAATAGTGTTTCTCGTCGTACTTTGAGAAACAGACGCTAGCTTGGTGCTTTCCGACCTTTCTTGGATAGTGTTTCCAGAACATCTCAAACTCTAGTATATATTCTTTAGTGTTATCTTTAGTATTGGTGGTCGTTGGTGACACTAGGCTAGTATCCTGTACAACCTTATGGGTAGTGTTGTCAGCAACACTAGGGGTAACGTTCAGAGTCAGATGATAGCGATTTGAAGTGTAGCCTCCGTTGTCAAGTTTTCTGCGCTCTACCCTCAGCAATCCCATATCCTCAAACTCCTTGATTGCGTTCTGTATCGTCCTGGTTGTTTCCAGACCGATCATTCTAGCTAGGTGTTTGTAGGACGGATAGCAAGTACCCTTTTCGTCAGCGTAGTTAGCCAGTATGACCAACACAAGTTTCTTCGTCGGTGATAGGCCGTTGATTTTCAAAGCCTGATTGAGACATTCTATTGACATATTATTTCCTTTATTTGAATGGCAGTTTTATAGGTCTGCCAACTCTTTATTCCATTAATGAATATTATATTATATCTTTATCCATTTCCGCAAAAAGCCTTCCGACCTTTTTCATTCGGTCCTTTATTGCAAGGTCAACGAACTTACTAAACACCAATCCGTGTTTCTGGCAGAACTCCTTTGCAGTACTCTTGGTTTCCTTGGGGCAGTTAACAGCTTCAAGCCCATACCTTTTCATGTTGTCTGGCATTAGCTCACCTTCTGGAAATAATGGTCGTTAGAGTTGCATATGGAATCCCACTTGCTCCGCCTAACTTTTCTCCAAGACCTAGAGTTAAACAACTGCTTAGACTTAAAGTAGTCTTTGATATATACCCACTTGTAGCCGAGCCTAACGGCCCGGACGCCTATGCCTATGTTAATTCCCTTGACGGCATTCTTAATAGACATATTGTTAAACCTATATAGTTCGTAATTTTGCTTTTTACTTTTCATAAGTTCTACCTCTATCCGTGTGGAAAAAGACTTTTCATTTCTTTTTCTAAATCTAAAAGACAATAAAATTCAATTCTTTCATTGTTGGATTCTTCTAAGTTATATTTAACAAGCAGGTCTATAACTCCAGAACGAATCTGTAAAAACCGATTTATTTTATCTTTAGGAACTTCATTCTGTTTGACAGATATGAATTCGTTAAGAATAATTGAAAGAGCAAAGGGTAGTTTATCCCAATCATCTGTAGGAAAAGATACATAAGTGGGCTTTTCCTTATAGTTGATTATCCATTCATATAAAGCCAGGAGTTTTTCCCAGTGCTCTGATGAAAGCGCTTCTTTAACGTTAATCACTTTTTGATTATTCATATAGCTCACCTCTGTTCAGATCGGATTCATCCCTTAGGCTCGTATACTGGAAGTTAATGTACTCCTTGAATATATCATCAAGATTTTTAGCGTTGACCACACTGGTGTTAAGCAGCGCAATCTTTATCTCGGCTTTGAGCCTTAGATATTCCCAGATCAACAGATCGTCAACAGAGTCCTGTATCTCCTGCATTGTTTCTTTTGTCAGGTGCATTATAGAGTCTCCTTGAATTTATTAAGCATCTCTACATCATCATGCTTGATAATTGTTTCGGGCATTACTAACAACATTATTGTTAGATATATTTCAATAAACCTTTCTTCTAATTTATGTTTCGTTCCAGTTATACCGAAGTAATTTTTCACATGACCAACCTGCCAATGTCTAGTAGGCTTCACACCTAACTTACAATACATGGACAGGTCTCTCTTAGTGCAACTAAGATTCCATAAAGGGATGTTAGTTTTATTTTGGTTATCAGGATTACTTTCATAAAGTATCTGTTCTGCAAACTGGTCCCAGAAAGGGACACCCGGTTTTTGCATAGCAACTATCTTATTACGTAGTTTATCTTTAGTCGTTTCTTTGGTGAAATACTTAAGTGTTGAGTCATTCATTTTATACCTGCTCTGTGAGCATTAATTTATTAAGTACCCATACTAACGCACATTTTGAATAATAGTAAACCTTTTTTGGAATATTTATTTATTTGTATAGTGAAAAGGCTTTGTTTATAATCATTTTTGGAATAATATGTTGGTAATAACAAAGAATATATGAGCAAAAAAAACAATACAGCCAAATTGACTGAAAGCCTAAAGCTGAAAATTAGAAACGAATTTGTTCAAGGCTTAGGCGAAAAAGACAGCAAGAAGTTCCCAACATTAGACGAGCTCATAAAGAAACACAAGGTGGCACAAAGCACTCTATATAGAACCGCCCAGAATGAGAACTGGAAACTGCAGAAGGACCAGTTCCAACAAAGCTACCTAGAAAAACTTGACAGGGCTCGGACAAAAGAGATGGCTGAGGAATCCATAAAGATGGACAACAACTCAATCAATCTAGCTAAGGCTCTCTACCAGACAGTCGGACAGGTGATACAAAAGAACAACAGCGACATTAGGAACGGAAGAAAGGGATTGCCGCCTACCCAGATCAACGCACTCGCTAACGCGGCTGTCGTTGCTCAAAGACTGGCGAAACTTGCTTTAGGAGAAGCTACACATAACATAGATGCAAAAGTCACAGAAAATGACAGCTTCAGAAGAGCTATGGAACTGCTTGACTCAGTTGAATCCAGCAGAAGCAAAGGCGATAGAACTACGCACTGACTGGCTGGAAACTGCAAGAGACAAACAGCTACAGCCACAGCTTGACCACTATATCTGGTTGATTCTAGCCGGTAGAGGTTGGGGCAAGACAAGAACTGGAGCCCAGGACATAGCGCTCTACGCTCTAAGGAATCCAGACGTAACCTGCGCCGTCGTGGCGCCAACAGCAGGAGACCTTAGACGAGTTTGCTTCGGCGGACCTAGCGGACTGGTAAACATAATACCGAAAGACTGTCTATCAAGTAACAAGAGCATAAAGGGTTATTCATCCAGTATGTCGGAGCTTAGGCTTCATAACGGAAGCAAGATAGTCGGCTATGCCGCATCAGAACCGGAAAGGTTAAGGGGACCGCAGTTCCATAGGGCTTGGTGCGACGAGATAGCCGCTTGGAGATACCCCGAGGCATTTGACCAGTTAATGTTCGGTTTGCGACTGGGCGACAATCCACAATGCGTTATCACAACGACACCTAAACCGGTAAAGATAATAAAGGATTTGATTTCCAGAGACGACGTAACCGTCACGTCTGGTAATACATTTGAGAATGAAGCTAACTTAGCAGATAGCGCTTTAGCAATGTTAAGGGATAAGTACGAGGGAACAACACTAGGGCGCCAAGAATTATACGCGGAGCTTATAGAGAATTTAGAGGGCGCTCTATGGACCTCAAAGCTGATAGACGAAGCAAGACTGCCGGAAAGCGAGGAAAAGGAACTTAAGCAAATCATTGTTGCCATTGACCCAGCCGTTACCAATAATGAGGACTCAGACGAAACAGGAATACTTGTGGTTGGCAAAGATATGAATAATGAGTATTATGTACTTGAAGATGTTTCGGGAAAGTACAGTCCCGACGCATGGGCTAGAAAAGCCATAAACAGTTATTACGACTGGAACGCTGACAGAATAGTTGCGGAGGTTAATAACGGTGGCGATTTGGTGGAGAGACTATTAAGAGGTATGGATTTGAATATACCCTACAGGTCTGTAAGGGCTACTAGAGGAAAACTGGTGAGAGCCGAGCCTGTAGCAGCGCTTTATGAACAAAGACGTGTTCATCACATTGGTTACTTTCCAGAGCTTGAATCACAGATGTGCAGCTACATTGGAGAAACTAGACCGAGTCCGGATAGATTGGATGCCCTAGTTTGGGGCATAACAGAACTAAGTAAATCTAAAGGCGAAGTAAACTGGAGAATAAGCTGATGGCAGAACAAACATTTCTACAAAAACTGTTTAACAATAAACCTGTTGAACGGAAGAACACAAACATGATGGGTTACTTTGGTGTAGGAACCGAAGAAGGCAAGACCTATAAATACGCGGACCTAGCAAAAGAGGGCTACCTAAAAAACGCAATCGTCTACAGGTGCGTGAATGAGATAAGCAAAGGCGCAAGTGCAGTGCCTTTTATTATCAAAGCAGGCGATCAAATCATAGAACAGCATCCACTCATAGATTTATTAAAGCGACCTAATCCCTTGCAATCTTACAGCGAGTTCTTTAACAGCCTGTTCGGTTATGTCTTACTCAGTGGCAATGCTTACATACTAAAGACTGGTTCTGATATGGGTGCGCCAAAGGAACTGCATCAGCTTAGACCTGATCGTATAACTATTAAAGGCAGTGGTAAGCCCATACCTGAGAAGTATGAATACATGGTTAATGGAAGGGTCGCTAACAGCTATCTCATTGATCAGGAAAACGGATTCAGCGAACTTAAACACATTAAACTATGGAATCCTCTGGATGATTACTACGGTCTCAGTCCAATGAGTGCCGCGGCAGTTGAGGTGGATCAATTTAACATGTCCAGCAAGCACAATGTCAATCTTCTGCAGAACGGAGCAAGACCGAGTGGCGCAGTAGTATTCAAGCCACAGGATGATGCAGGCTTTGCAGTTAATCTAAGTGAATCTCAAAGACAGCAACTAATCACTGATATGAACAATAGGTTCACTGGCGCAAACAATGCAGGCAGACCTTTGTTGCTAGAGGGAGACTTTGACTGGAAAGAGATGGGCCTCAGTCCTAAGGACATGGATTTTCTAAACCTAAAGCACATGAGTGCCACGGACATAGCCTTATGTTTTGGTGTCCCTAGTCAGCTTGTAGGAGTTCCTGATAGTCAGACCTACGCCAATGTAGCAGAAGCAAGACTTGCTTTGTATGAAGAAACAATTATTCCGCATCTCAGAAAGATGGCATCCGATCTCAACGAATGGTTAGTGCCACTGTTTGACGACCGCCTGACCCTAGAGTTTGATATAGATTCTATTCCTGCCCTGTCAGAGAGAGTCAAGAGAACCTACGAGAATGTAACCTCTGCGGTAAGAGAGGGCATCATGACCAGGAATGAAGCAAGGCAACAGCTTGGCTTAGAGCCGGTTGACGGCGCTGACGATCTATACATATCAGCCAACCTATTTCCACTCACTGACGAGGGCGTGGACAAACCTGAGAATCCGGTCAACGAGGAAGATTTAGAGGATTACGACGACGAGGAAACCGATAAGGAAATAGCATTGCTGCTGCAGGAGGAAAAGGCGCTGTCCGACATTGATACCGTGCCGACCGACGGAATGGTGACAGAGGCTAGAAGAGGGTTGGACTGGAGAAAGGAGTTCAATCGCGGCGGAACCGCCGTAGGCGTAGCAAGGGCTAATTCAATAGTCGCCCGGGAAAATCTATCAATATCAACCATCAAAAGAATGTACAGCTTTTTCAGCAGGCACGAGGTAGACAAACAAGGCCAGGGATTTGATCGCGGTGAGGAAGGCTATCCAAGCGCAGGACGTATTGCCTGGGCTCTATGGGGCGGAGACGCAGGATTCTCATGGGCCAAGAAGAAGCGACAGCAGATAATCACCGAGGAGGATAAGGAGTTTGCCCTGCAGGAACACGTTGAGGTGAAAGAGGACGAGAAGGCCCTAACCGGAAAGGTTAAGGAAGGTCTAAAAAAAAAGGTGGAGGACCATAACGAGAAGCACGGCAACAGTAAGACGAAAAGAGCCAATCTGAGAATGCTAGAAGCGGTCTTTAGGAGAGGTGTAGGTGCATACAGAACGAATCCATCAAGCGTTAGACCTAGCGTTAGTTCTCCAGACCAATGGGCTTACGCGAGGGTTAACAGCTTCCTGAGGGCTTTATCTTCCGGTAAGTTCAGAGGTGGCAGACACGACACTGATCTGTTTCCGAAGGGCCATCCGCTATCCAGTAAGACCTGATTCATAGGAAACGGAGAGTCTTTTGAATCGGGCAACCAATCGCAAGAAACTAAACAACTTCCGGCAGGGAAGGATAAACACAAGGCTAGAGGTCAGGAGACAACTGGTACTCAGGAACAATCTTGAAAAGAGGTTCTACAGAAAGATGAACACTCTCTTTAGAAAGTTCGTCAACGTGCACATGCACTTATACAGTCAATACGGTATATATGAGCCCGAAGTGGCGACACAGTCGCTTAACGAGGACTTCTTTCCGCTCATACTCGCCCACTACAAAAGGATATTCCAGTCAATATACAAACTCAACGAGGACAAGTACGAGTATTTAAGAAAAGCGGACGAAGCCTTTGTGTTTGGAAGAAGCGTGGACTTTGAGGCCGTAGTCGCTCAATACTTCACCGGCAGGCAATTGATATTAGCTGGCATATCAGCAAGAATGTCAAACCGAATAGGTAAGCTGATTGAGCAGGGAAGGGCTGACAATCTAACGCTACCGCAGATAGCCAAATCGGTTTCGGAAAAGTTCCTTCCAATCAGCAGAAGTCGTGCAGCCTTGATAGCTAGAACCGAAACTCACAACGCGGCTTCATTCGCAAACCACGCATATCACGCAACAGTGGAGAAGGACTTAGGCGTCAAGATGCTTAAAAAGTGGGTAGCAACGAATGACGCAAGAACCAGACCGGCCCATTCAGCAGCCAGTGGACAGATAGTTGACATGTCTGAGGATTTCATTGTTGGCGGTGCGCCTATGGGCTTCGCAGGGGACTCCAAGGGTGGTGCGGCAAACGTGGTGAACTGCAGGTGCGTTATAGTCTACGCCGACGAGAGGGACATGGAGAGCTAGTGTTGATAGTGGGTTAACAGAGACACTTTAACCAAGAGACCCACTACCATTTACAGCATCACTAGAAAGACTGTCATTTACCTCTCAGCCAGTGCCATTTTTATTATAACGCATCAAGCGTCAATTCTAAGAAACATACAAAAGTGGGCCGTAAATACCTTTACTTCTGATTGAACTCGTAATCCTTGGTAATAACTCCAACCTCTTTGCTACCTCTGAAATGCGCTCTAACGAATGTGTGTCTGCCGTTTGCCAATTTTCTCATGTGCTTGCGAACGCTATGAAAGGCAGTTCCAGAGCTTCTACAGCTACCGCTTGATCCATCTTTGGTAGATTGATTTCCGTAGAGGTTTATCTTCAGGTTCTTATGCGCAAACTTAGGCTTGCTACTAAGAGCCGTTGTTGTGAACTTGGTCGGCGTGTCAATAAAGACATTTTGCCTGCCCTCAACGTCCTTCTCGTCAATTATCGTCGGATGTTGCAGAGCAATCATAAAGTATCTAAACCTGTTTATAATTTCCATGATAAACGTTCTGGACAGTTCACCGTTTACTTTGAGATGCTCGTTGTCACCTATCAGATATTTAGTGAGTGGGCTGTCAGCAAGTTGTATTTTGTAGTAAAAGCTGCCGTCCTCCAACCTGGTCGCGTTATGTCCGAAATATATCGTGTACTGGTTCAAGTCCCATACGAAGTGTTTGTTAGCCTTATCCCATATCAGCATCTGGAAAGAGAAGCATCCTGACACTGACTCGCGATCGTCAAATATATCTGATACGCCCTCTGGTAAAGTTTTACTTCTCCCAAAAATTCTTCTGAAAAAACTTGGCGTATGGTCTAGTTTATATTCTGCAAGAGCTTCCTGGTAATCCTCATTGTGGTCGTGTATCAAAATATTGTTTATCGTGTGCTCTGTTTCAACCTGCAGGAATACAGATTTATACGGTAGGTAGTAAAGCAGTTCCTTCTCTATCGTGTTGTGCTCCTTTTCCGTCAGTCCATCATCCTCGCATATGTCAAGATAGAATTTAGCGGCCTGAGATACCTGCTGTGCAAAGAGCTTTTGCTCACTGTAGACAATGTCTCTTGGCAGCAAAGAAATGTTACCAGAGAAATTTTTCTGGTAGGCATAGTCAAACGACATATCCCTCGTGTACCCGTAGTATTGAATGTGTGCTTCCACCGGATTATCCACCTTTTTTAAACCCTCCGTCTGTTTGTAATTTGGAGCAGGCAGAAAGGTCCGACCGAACTTTACTTGATTCTTGTCTGATGCGTTAGGCTGTATGAGTTGATGTCCGTGCAGAAGTTTCTGTAATATTAGATTGTTCATTTTATCTCGCTTAGCAATTTATCCTGTACTCTCTTCATTCCTTTAAGTTCACTACGAGCAATTTTTATATCGCTCTCATTAGCAGTCTTTTCAACATATGTGTCGTCATGTTTATAGAATTGTCTATTATCAATAAAGAATTGTAGATTAGCTTCGTATTCGCAAATTGCGTATTCCAGAGCCATTCTCAGTGCATCCTGTTCAAGTTTAGTAAGTTTCATTTTATCTCCCGTTTCAATTTATAACTTAATTATATGCAAGTATCTGCTAATTAGTAAACCTTTTTTGGAATATTATTAATTGAACTAAATATTGACTATATATTGTGCTTATGTTTCCCTTTATGTACTATATGTGGATATGCCTATTCCGAAACCGACAAGTAGCGAAAGCAGGCAGAACTTTTTAAAAAGATGTATGGGAGATGACACTATGACGAGTGAATATACCGATTCAGATCAACGCCTAGCCGTCTGTAACACAAGTTACGATTCTTACAAAGAAGATTCCATTGAGAATGAAGATAAGGAAGAAATACGCAAGGACGTATTTGACAACCCCGGAGAGGCAGCAGCCAGGGCAAAGCAGATAGGATGCGAAGGCATTCACTCACACGACGAGGACGGTAACAAGGTTTTCATGCCGTGTGCAACACACGAAGAGTATACCGAGCTAACCGGTGACGAAGTCTCAGGTTACAAACCTAAGAAGCCCAAGAAAAAAGACACAGACGAAGTCCTAGAGACTATCGCAGAACTCAAAGACATCATTGAAGTAAAATCAGACCTTGAGATAATCAAGGCCTATGATGACGAAGATGACGAGATTAAAGAGTACGGCAGATTTGAGGGCTATGGTTCAGTATTCGGAAACAAGGACCTTGGAAATGACGTCATAGAGAAAGGCGCTTTCGCTAAATCAATACGAAGAAGAAAAGCGAAAGGCGTGAAACTCTTATACCAACACAAGTCAGATATGCCTATAGGCGTGTTTGATGAAATCAAAGAGGATGATCACGGCCTAGTTGTCAAGGGTAGACTTGCCCTTAAAACACAGGCAGGTGCAGAAGCCTACGAATTATTAAAGATGGGAGCCTTAGACGGTCTATCAATAGGCTTTAGAGTAAACCCACAAGAAGTTTCATACGATAAGCGTGCAAACAAACGCATTATCAAAGAAGTAGATTTAATGGAAGTGTCGCTAGTAACCTTTCCCATGAACCCTCAGGCAACTGTTCGTTCAGTGAAAGGCGAAGAAATTTCCATTAGGGAATGGGAAAACGGATTGCGTGATGCTTTCAGTCTCTCTCGTTCAGAAGCAAAAGTAGCTGCAAAAGCAGTGACTAAGTGTTTTGATCAACGAGAGGTTGATGAAAGTGCAGAATTGGTAGATGCCATAAAAGAACTAACTTTAACCTTAAAAACTTAATAGGAGTAAATTATGTCGGAAGATATAAAGAACGCTATTTCAGACTTGGGTCAAACTTTCAGCGAATTTAAGAAAGTTAATGACGAGAGACTGGAAAACATTGAGAAAGGCGAGAGCACAGCATATAACGAAGAAAAATTATCTCAGATAGAAGCCAAATTGGATTCCTATGAGGAAATGAATCAGAAGTTAACAACTGCTGCAGCTAACGCTGAACAAATCAAGGAGCAAGTTTCAAAAATTGAGACAATGGTCACCAGACCAGACTCAGGCTTTGAATCTAAGCAAGTTGACGAGTATCTCAACGCTTTTGATAGATACTGCAGAAAAGGACTTGAAGGTCTTGATGCGGTAGAGAAGAAAGCATTAACTGTCAGCAATGACTCAACAGGCGGATATTTAGCACCACCAGAATATGTGAGAGAGTTACTAAAAACTGTAACTGAAATCTCACCTATCAGAAGTATTGCTAGAGTTCGTTCCACAGGCGCACGAAGCATCCAAGTCCCTAAAAGAGACGGACAATTCGCTGCACAGTGGGTATCAGAAAGTGGCACTAGAAGTGAGACTACTGGATATTCAGTTGGACTTGAAGAAATCCCTGCACACGAAATGTATGCACTAGTGGATATCTCCGAGCAAGACTTAGAAGATACAGTGTTTGATCTTGAAGCAGAAATGCAGTCAGAGTTTGCAGAGCAATTTGCAAAAGCTGAAGGTAATGCTTTTGTCGTTGGTGATTCAGTTGGTAAACCTCATGGATTCATGGATCACTCAGGTGTATCCCATGTGAACTCAGGAGATGCTGACGAGATTACTGCTGATGGACTTATCTCATTGGTACACAATGTTAAGTCTGATTATTCAAGAAACGGAACTTTTGTGTTTAACAGAACTTCCCTTGCTAAGATCAGAAAACTTAAAGATACTGCAGGTCAGTATGTGTTCCAAGCAGGAATGTCTTTACAAGGTGGTGTGACAAACACTATCTTAGGTATGCCTTATGTTGAAGCTACTGATATGCCAAGTGAAGGTGCTAACACTTTCCCAGTTGCATACGGTGATTTCCGTAGGGGTTATATGATTGTTGATAGAGTTAATCTAGCTGTATTGCGTGACCCATTCACACAAGCTACTACTGGTAATGTAAGATACATTGCTAGAAAGCGTGTTGGTGGACAGGTAATTCAGAAAGAAGCTATCTCTAAACTCAAATGTTCTACATAAGGGGTAAATTATGCAAGATTTAACAAATAATATTGTTGTAAGTAACTCAATCATCAATGCTGTTAAGACTGCAGGTGCTAATGGCACAACTGTAGACCTTAAAGGCTTTGAAGAAGCAACTGCAATCGTAGATGTTGGCGCAGAGGGTGATACTCTTTCTTCATCAATCTACTTTGAAATCTCACTAGAGCATTCTGATGATGACTCAACCTTTACCGACTTGGTTCAGGCTGATGTTATCAACGGAACTATTGCTGCAGGTGGAATTTGGTTGAAACTGGATGGCACTACAGACGGTGACCCGGGAACAACTGGCGGTGATTGGCAGATTGGGTATGTAGGTGGCAAACGCTATTTGAGATTGGTACTAGCGAAAGCAGGTACACACTCAAACGGTACGCCTATTAGTGGTGTAATTGTTAAGAGCAGACCTCGTGTTGCTCCTAAAGCAAATACAGTACATAACGCTTAATTGAGCAAACTTTGGGGGGATTAATTTCCCCCCTCTTTACAGGTAGAAACTATGTCAAGAAAATTTAAAATAATCGTTCCTAAACCTGCTTCAAGCAATGAGAAGGGAACTGATATAAGGCTTTACAAGGCTAACGAGATCGTGGACTCAGAAGGGCAATGGCAAGATGATGTCATGGAAACTTTTATAAACAACGGTTGGGCTATGGAAGTCAAGGTAGATTCAATTGAAGAAACCGTACAGGTAGAAGCAGAAGTCAAAGAAGTTAAACGAGCTAGAAATGAAAAAGGTCAACTAAAAGCAGACGACCCTAGCACTCCTGATGTGAATGAAGCATGGGAAGGTGGAGAAGCACCCAAGAAAAAAACAACTGCAAAGAAAAAAACTACCAAGAAAACAACAAAGAAAGCATCAAGCTAGATTCTTTGTTATAGTTAAACAAGCAGATGCTTACGAAATGGTAGATACCATGCAATTTATAGGAAGTTTTAATGAGTGCAGGTTATCATCATTTCATCATAGAGCAGGGCGCAACATTTGGTCAGACCCTAACTCTTAAAGATTCATCAGATGCGGTTATTAATTTAACTGGATTCTCAGGCGCAATGCAGTTTAGAGAAAACCCTGATGCAAGTTCATCCATCCTAGATATAACAACAGCTAACAGTCGTATGACTATGGGTGGCAATGCAGGAACAATAGCACTGGCAGTTAGTGCCACAGATACAGCAGCACTTACCGCATCAGACGGTGTGTTTGATTTAGAGATCACCAGTGGCGCAGGTGTGGTTAGCAGGCTCATAGAAGGTACTTACAGCATACGCAGGAACATAACTAGATGAGTTCCGTAGACTCCATAACAATAACCAATACTGATGTAACAAATCAGATAGAGATAACCTCTACTGACGGTATATCAATAACAACGGTTGGCACGCAAGGTCTAGCAGGACCAAGTGCGATCATGGCTCGTGGTATAGATCAAACCACAGCAACAAGCACTAACAACGGTGCAACGCTTGTTTACGATCATGGCAACGAGAAATGGACTGCATCTAATACAACCGCAGGACAGCAACTTACACAAATAGTTTACAACCTACAACTTAACGGCAGTGGCGCAACTGTTACAGGAATACTAGATGAAGATAACATGGCTTCAAATAGTGCCGTTAAACTTGCAACGCAACAAAGCATCAAAGCCTATGTAGACACACAACTTACCGCAGCAGACTTAGATTTAACAGACGGAGATGGTAACAACCTATCCATAGACTTAGATTCACAGACACTAGGCTTGATAGGTGGAGATGGTATTGATTCTACTATTAGCAGTACAAACTTTACTTTTGCCTTAGATTCAACAGTTGCTAGGTTAAGTGCTGCACAAACATTTACAAACAAGACTCTCACAAGTCCAGTACTCAACGGCACACTTTCAGGAAGTGCTTTTCTTGATGAGGACAACTTTAGTTCTAACAGTGCAATTGCCGTAGCTTCCCAACAATCCATCAAGGCTTATGTAGATGCAGCTATCACAGCCGAAGATTTAGATATAACAGACGGTACAACTAGCATAGCGATTGATCTTGATAGTGAGACACTATCATTATTAGGTGGCACAGGCTTAACATCCACAGCAAGCGGTAACGGTGTTACTTTTGCCATAGATAATACAGTAGCCACCTTAACTGGCACACAAACACTCACAAACAAAACAGTAGATGCAGATAACAACACCTTATCTAACATAGAGGTAGATAACTTCAAGGCATCTGCAATCGTCATAGAATCAGAGGGCATAGGCTCTAACGATAACGACACAACCCTACCCACAAGTGCTGCAGTCAAAAATTATGTGGACACCGCACTTACTGCAGAAGATTTAGACATTACGGACGGAAGCAACACAGGCTCTATAGATTTAGACTCAGAAACGCTTGGAATACTAGGTGGCACAGGAGTAGATTCTGCCCTAAGTGGTAATAACATAACCCTTTCCATAGATAACACCGTAGCAACGCTTACAGGCACGCAGACACTAACAAACAAGACACTTACGCAACCTAAGTTAAACGGCTCAATAGCAGTCACAACTACTGGCACAGAGTTAAACATTCTTGACGGAGATACCTCAGCATCATCCGTAGTGATATTAGATGCAGATCAAATCATCCTTAATGATAATGGCACAATGAAACAGCTAGCCGTAACAAGGCTAGACACTTATGTTTCAGGAACAACCGCCACACTAACGAACAAGACCTTAACCAGTCCAGTATTAAACGGAAGTCTCTCAGGTACAGCATTTTTAGATGAAGATAACCTAGCATCTGACTCAGCTACAAAGGTTGCATCCCAACAGTCAATTAAGGCTTATGTTGATGCAAACATAACCGCACAAGACCTAGACATAAGTGATGGCTCTAGCACTATCGCTATAGACCTAGATTCAGAGACTTTATCTTTGCTCGGTGGTACAGGTGTAACTTCTACCGCTTCAGGCAACGGAGTAACATTTGCCATAGGTCAAGCGGTAGGCACATCAGACAATGTAGAGTTTGGCACAGTGACAGCAGACCTTACTGGTACAGCAACTCTTGCAACATTAGCAACAACAGTAACAGCTACCGCAAACAACAGTACGGATGAAACTGTATTCCCAACATTTGTAGACGGTGCAACTGGTACGCAAGGCATAGAGACAGATACAGGTCTCACTTATAATCCGTCAACAGGCTTATTGACATCAACAGGATTTGCAGGTGCTTTAACTGGCAACGCTACCACAGCAACAACTTTAGCCACCGCAAGAACAATTGGCGGCACATCATTTGACGGTTCTGCAGATATTGCCGTAGCACTATCAGCAACAGCAACGGCTTTAGCAACTGCTAGATCAATAGCCCTATCGGGAGATGTAACTGCTTCAGGGGTGAACTTTGACGGAACAGGCAATATAACCCTAAGTACAACAATAGCTGCTAACAGCGTGGCTCTTGGAACAGATACAACTGGTGATTATGTAGGCACTGTAACAGGTGGCACAGGTATTGATTCCACAGGTGCAACAAGTGGTGAGGGCATAGCCCACACACTAAGCCTTGACCTTAACGAACTACCCACAGAGACAACCATTGCTGATGATGACTTTATTGCTATGGTGGATGCAACGGATGATGCTTCAGGCAAGATAACCTTTGAGAACTTAGAAGATGCCATATTTAGTTCCGTAAGTGGAGATATTGCCATTGCAGAGGATGGCACAGCTACCATACAGGCTAACAGTGTCGCATTAAGCACAGATACCACAGGAAACTATGTTGCAGGTATTAGTGGCACTACCAACGAGATAGAAGTATCGGGTTCAGGCAGTGAGGGTGCGACAGTAACGGTAGGCTTGCCCGATAATGTAACTATATCAGGTAACTTAACTGTAAACGGTACAACAACCACAACAGATACCAATGAACTACATGTAAATGACCCATTAATTAAGTTAGCCAAAGACAACACAGCTAACTCACTGGACATAGGCTTCTACGGACAGTACAGGGCATCAGGTTCTAACAACCAATTCACAGGTCTATTTAGAGATCAAAACGATAGCGGTAAATACAAACTCTTTGAACTCTTAGAAGCAGAGCCTACAACCACAGTTAATACAAGCGGTACTGGATTCCAAATAGCTACATTGGTAGCAAACTTAGAGGGTGCTGTAACAGGCAACGCAGCTACGGCTACTAAACTAGCAACCACAAGAGCAATAGCACTATCAGGAGATGTGGTAGGTACTGCTAACTTTGACGGTTCTGCAGGCATATCCATAAGCACAACCATACAAGCAAACTCAGTTGCATTAGGTACAGACACCACAGGCAACTATATATCTACTATCACAGGTACATCTAACGAGATAGAAGTAAGCGGTAGTGGTAGCGAAACAGCAACGGTAACTATTGGCTTGCCGTCAGCTACAGAGATTACAACCTCTCTGGGCGTAGGTGGTGGCTCTACTAACGGTGTCGTTATAGAGCAAGGCGCAATTAAGATTAAAAATGGCGGCACTCAGTCAAACATTCTATTTTATTGTGAGTCTAGTAATGCTCACTATGTTAAATTACAAGCCCCTGCACATAGTGCATTTAGTGGCAACCCAACATTAACTCTACCTGCAAGCACTGGAACGATAGTCGGTTCAGGAGATAGCGGTACAGTTAGCAATTCAATGTTGGCAAATTCAAGTGTCAACTTTGGTGGCGTAACTCTTGCACTAGGGGCAAGCGATACAACTCCTGCATTTAACCTACAAGATGCAACTGGTTATCCGACTTCGTCTTTAACTGGGACGATTACCAATGCACAGTTAGCAGGCAGTATTGCAAATGCAAAATTAGCCAATTCCACAGTTAGCTTTGGCGGAATATCTCTTGCTCTCGGTGCTTCTGATGCAACGCCTGCATTTGACCTAGCTGATGCTACAAACTACCCAACAAGCAGTCTTACAGGAACTATAACCAACGCACAGCTTGCAGGCTCTATAGCTAACGCAAAACTTGCCAATAGCAGTATTACAGTTAGTGATGGTTCTAATACAAGTGCAGTTGCTTTGGGTGGCACAATCACTTATGCAGCAGGTGAAGGCTTAGATGTTGCGGAGAGTTCAGGAACAGTAACCTACTCTGCAGAAGATGCTACAAGTTCAAACAAAGGTATAGCTTCGTTTACAGGTGATTTTGCTGTAAGCAGTGGTGCAGTATCTTTAGGCACATCAGGTGTAACCGCAGCAAGTTATGGTAGTGCAACGGCTATACCAGTAATCGCAATAGATGCTAAAGGCAGAATCACAGGTGCAAGCACAGCCAACATATCAACTAGCTTTACGCTAACAGACGGCTCTACCAGTCAAACGATAAGCGGTGGTGATACCTTAACAGTAGCAGGCACAAGCAATGAGGTTAATGTAGCCGTAAGTGCAACTGATACTTTGACTATTGGATTGCCAAATGATGTAACTGTTTCAAATGACTTAACCGTAAGCGGAAACTTAACAGTTGCAGGTAGCACAACAAGTACAGGACCAGTCCTGACAGATAACAACTTCACAGGTCTTGCAAACGCCAACACAGGCAACTCAACAGACTTTGGTTTTTACGGTAAGTATGTAGAGTCAGCAACCACTAAGTACGGTGGTATGTTCTTTGATGCTTCTACCGACAACACATTTAGAATATTTGTAGACACCCAAACACAACCAAGCACTACAGTTAATACAGGCGCTACAGGATATGCTGCAGCTAATCTAATCATGGGTGCTTTGACAACATCAGGCATAACGCTTGGTAGCACAGCAGTCACATCCACAGGTGCGGAACTAAACATCTTAGACGGTGTAACATCCACGACAGCAGAACTTAACATTCTTGATGGCGTAACAAGTACAACAGCAGAACTAAACATAGTAGACGGCAACACAAGTGCTACAGCAACTACATTAGCAGATGCAGACAGGGTGGTTGTAAATGACAACGGCACTATGGTACAGGTTGCACTTACAGACTTTGAGACCTACTTTGAGACAGCATTAGACACCCTTAACAATGTAACAAGCATAGGTACTCTCACATCCTTAACAGTAAGCGGTGATGTAACTGTAGACACCAACACAATCAAAGTTGACAGCAGTAACAACAGGGTAGGCATCTTGAATGCTTCGCCTGATGTTTCACTGGATATTGGTAGTGCAACAGATGCAGTTCATGTACCAGTGGGTACAACAGCACAAAGACCTACAGGTGCAGCAGGTTATTTCAGATACAACTCTACAACAGGTGGATTTGAAGGGTTCACAGACGAGTGGGGTGCAATCGCAGGTGGTGGCGGTGGTGCTTCAGCAATGGAGACCAACAACTTTACAGGAGACGGAAGCACAACGGCTTTCACTCTTAGCAGTTCAGTAGGCAGTGAGAATGACCTAATAGTATTTATAGAGGGTGTATTCCAAAACAAAGCTGACTATGCAGCAAGTGGCACGACCATTACATTTGATACCGCACCTGCTAATACAAGAAAGGTTGTTGTATTTCATGTTAGAACTGCTATATCAGGCTCTAGTGTATTGCAGAATGGTTTTACTGGTAATGGTTCAACGACAGCATTTACTTTAAGTGCAGCACCTAATAACGAAAATAATACACAGGTCTATTTAAACGGTGTTTATCAAAACAAAAGCACATACACCACAAGCGGAACAACACTAACATTTAGCACTGCTCCTGCTAACTCAGTTGCGATTGAGGTCATTGTTTTATCACAGACATCTATTAATGTGCCTGCATCAAACGCAGTAACCACAAGCACGATAGCAGACGGCAATGTAACCACAAATAAGATCAATGATGATGCCGTAACACTGGCTAAGATGGCAGGTCTTGCTAGAGGTAAGCTAATAGTAGGAGATGCTTCAGGCAATCCAAGTGCTTTGGCTCTAGGCTCTGCAAACTATGTTCTTACATCAGACGGTACGGATGTTTCATGGGCAGCTTCACAAGTAGAGGAATCACCTACATTCACAGGTAATGTTGCAGTTGGCGGAACTCTAGGAGTAACAGGAACAGCTACATTTACAGGCTTAGTAGATGCTGCAACTATTGACGGTGTAAATTTTAAAGTTAATGGTGGTCAAGGGTCTGACGGACAGGTATTAACTTCAACAGGTTCAGGTGTTGCATGGGAAGATGCAAGTGGCGGTGGTGCAACAAGTATCAATGGCTTATCTGATGCTAAAACATTTGGTACTGGCTCAATCATGCTTGGAGATACAACTACAGGAACACTTAGCAATGCTAATTACAATATTGGTATTGGTGTTGATATGTTGCACAGTCTTACAAGTGGCTATGCAAATATGGCAATAGGGTATGAATCTTGCAGGGATTTAACTACTGGACATAATAATGTTGCACTTGGTCATGCAACTCTTTATGAAAACACAAGCGGAGAACAAAATGTCGCAATAGGTTCTAATGCACTGCAAAATAATACCACAGGAGATTATAATGTTGCAGTCGGTAAGTCGGCGATGTCAGCAAACACTGATAAACATTATAGTACAGGAATTGGTTTTGAAGCATTAAAATCAGAAGCTACTTCAGGCTCTAATACTGCAGTTGGTGGTCTTGCAATGATGACTTCTAATGGTGCCTCAAATTGTACTGCTGTAGGAAAACAAGCAGGATATTTGATGACAACTGGAGACTACAATACTTTTATAGGCTCAAATTGTGGTTTCAACACAACTTCATCAACTCAAAATACTGCCGTAGGATATACAGCTTTATATTCAAATGAAACAGGTAACAGAAATACTGCACTAGGGCAAAGAGCAGGATTTGGATATACAGGTTCAGAAAATGTATTTATAGGTAATGAATCAGGAGAAGGTTCTTCTTCAGGAAACTTTAATACTTTTGTTGGACACCAAGCAGGTGAAGCTACCAATGGTTCTAGCAATATTATTTTAGGAAATGCAACATCTATAGGCTCTGTTTCAAATAGATATGTTATTGGAAACTCTAACAATGGAACAGGTACACAGGATTATGCAGTAGCTTTTGTTAGAAGTAGTGATTGGTCAAGAATCTTATTAGGTGGCACTTCTATTGCTGCAAGTTCTGACGAAAGAATGAAAAAAGATATTGCTAATCATACATTAGGTCTTTCATTTATAAATCGTTTAAGACCAGTAAACTTTAAATGGAAAGCACCAAGCGAATTCCCTGAAAGTTTTACAAGTTTTGACAGTGAAACAACAACAGCTACGAGGACAGATTGGCAAACAGGTTTAATTGCACAAGAAGTTAAAGCAGCAATGGATGCTGAAGGCATAGAAACAGAAAAGTTTGATGTTTGGAATGAAGAAGAAGATGGTTCACAAGCGTTAAGCCCTGCACAATTGATAATGCCTTTAATTAAAGCATTACAAGAAGCAGATGATAAAATAGATGCTTTGACAGCAAGAATTGAAACTTTAGAGGGATAAGGAGATAATAATATTATGGCAAACACAAAAGTAACACAGGAACTCATAGCAGATGATGCTATAGGCGCAGATCAACTTGCAGCAAGTGCGGTCGTAACTGCTTCCATAGTAGACGATAACATCACGCAGGCTAAGATTGCGGATGATGCAGTGGGTGCTGATCAGTTGGCATCAAGTGCCGTGGTAACAGCTTCCGTTGTTGATGCGAATATTACAACTGCCAAGATAGCAGATGATGCGGTAACAGGGGCAAAGATAGAGAACGCAGTAACCATTGCAACATCAGCCACCTCACCGCTTATGGTGGCAACTACAAGTGCGAGGATTACACAGGTGGCATTAACATCCAGTTCTAATGCTGTGGCTTGGGATTCAGCAGCAGCAGCCAACGCCTATCATGTAACCACAGAGAACACGAC